>Ga0209536_100007741_pt1 | contig 16264 bp, 17 predicted proteins | sample DeeMarSeWOR28_12_FD_187461 | JGI IMG/M metagenome (GOLD analysis project Ga0209536, IMG submission 187461) | Marine sediment microbial communities from White Oak River estuary, North Carolina - WOR-2-8_12 (SPAdes) (version 2) | ecosystem: Environmental > Aquatic > Marine > Intertidal zone >...
CTTATTGTAAGTTGACTGCCTTAGGTCATTGCAACACAATAGACACCTTTAGACAATGATCAATGAGCACCCACTTACTCATCTTCGCCCCGGCCGAATTACACCGGGTTGCCTGGCAGGCACTCCTGGAGAAGCAGCCTGGGATCCTCGTAGTCGGCCTGATGGGCGAGTTGGCGGAGCTAGGCCATTTTGATGCGTTAGAAGAGCCCACGGCCGTTCTGGTAGATTTGCCCATTATCCAAACCGACCTCGTCGCTCAGTTACACACTGCTGCTTTAAAATATGGGTTGCTTTTTCTGGTGGAGAGCTATGACCTGGCGGAAATCGTCGATTTGCTACGGGCCGGGGCAACGGGATTTATTTCCCGTGATTCCTCTGTGGGCGATCTGTCTCGGGCCATCATCGCTGCCGGCCGGGGTGAGATTGTCTTGCCACCAGAACTGGCTACCCAGGCGCTGATTGCCCTGGCCCGGGGCGAAAGAGAGCCGGAGGAACCGGGAGTCTCCCTCACCGAGCGTGAAAGGGAAGTGTTGAACCTGCTGGCCAATGGTCTAACCAACAAAGATATCGCCCAAAACCTCATCCTCAGCGTGCGCACTGTCGAAGCCCACTTGCGCAGCGTCTACGGCAAATTGGATGTTGCCTCCCGTACTGAAGCAGCGCTATGGGCCGTGAATCATGGATACGGTTCTTAAAAATTAGACAAGATTAACAGGATTCACAAGATGTTTATCAAGTCTCTGCATGCGCCCAAATTTCAGACATGCTGGTGCGCGGCCCAACAAAGCGGGGCTGGCCCAAGTGAGCTCCTGATTATGGCTTTAGATAAGTAATCAGTTGGTGGAAATAGGTGTTTTCACCTAGATCGAATCCCGTACTTTCACTGTTACTAAACGGCCGGGTTGATCATATGATGGTGGCATAGTAGAGGTGAACAGGAAATATCGATGACAGGGACCGTACAGACAAAGGTTGCCGTACTTGGAACATTGGCCGAGTTTCACCGCGAGCCGATTCCTTACGATATGTCGGCCTTGTTAGACCTGGTGGCGGACATTAATCCGGATCTGCTTTGCCTTGATATGACTCAGGATCAATGGCAGGCACAAGCGTTCGAGAATCTCCCGCCAGAGTACCAGGAAGCACTACTGCCCCTGGCTCACCAGACGGATATTGTGGTAGTACCTATTGCCGGTGGTCAGGCGCCACCCAAACCGGAAGCCAGCGGTTGGCGAGGCGCAGCTATCCGGTGGTTAAGGAACCGGATCGCGATGATTGAGCGCACTGCCCCGGGGCCGGATGCCATCAATCAAGGTTGGCGCCACGATCTGGCCAATCATCTTTATGACGCGACCCGTTGGCTCTCCGCCGGCGAATTGGGAAAAACCACCCGCGAACACACAGATCACCTCACTCAGGCGGTAGTTCAGGTAACCCATCGCGATCCCGGTGCCCGGGTGTTGGTAGTAATTAACGTTCAATACTGTCACATCATCCGCGAGCGACTACGCCAGTACGAGGATATTGAAGTCACAACTTACATGGATCTATAACCAGTTCCCAGTCGTTCATTTAACTGATTCGTTCGATTAGCTATGGACCCATTCGTGATCCATTGTTGACCCTTTTGGGTAATGACAATAATCCACAAGGCTTGATAGTCTGGGAATAGAACGATAGTAAAAGAGGTAATAACCGATGATAGAAAATACCCATCACCATTCCGGTAAACATGAAACTTCGCATATTGAAGAGACACAGCATGGCAGCCACACCTCCGCTCAGCATGTGGTTGCCCAACATGAGGGGCATGAAGCCCATGACGCTCACAAAAAGCACGAGGATCATGCCCAACACCAGGATCACACCGGTCATGAAGAGATGTTTCGTAAGCGATTTTGGGTGGTCCTGGTCCTTTCGATTCCTGTGCTTATCTTCAGCCCGGCAATCCAGGGATTGCTTGGTTACAGCACGCCTGAGTTCCCCGGCAGCCAATTAATCGTACCGGTGCTGTCCATCGTCATCTTCATCTACGGAGGGCTTCCTTTCCTGCGAATGGCTGTGCCTGAAATCCAGGCGCGCTCGCCAGGCATGATGACCCTCATTTCATTGGCCATATCAGTCGCCTTTGTTTACAGTATCGCCGCGACCATCTTTGACCTGGGCGAGCCGTTCTACTGGGAGTTAGTGACCCTGATCACCATTATGCTCTTAGGTCATTGGATGGAAATGCGCAGCGTGCGCCAGGCTTCAGGCGCGCTTGACGAACTGGCCAAACTCATGCCCGACACGGCCGAGCGCATCGCCAATGATGGCAAATCCGAAGTAGTAAAAGTGAGTAAGTTACGATCAGGCGATTTAGTGCTGATAAGGCCAGGGAACAGCATCCCGGCCGATGGCGAGGTCGTCGAAGGTAACAGCAAGATTAATGAGTCCATGATCACTGGCGAGTCGATGCCGGTCAAGAAAACGCCGGGAACCCAAGTAATAGGCGGAACGATTAATGCCGGCAGCGGTAGCCTGCGCGTTCGGGTTACGGCAACCGGGGATGAAACGACTCTTTCAGGCATCATGCGCTTGGTGTCCGAAGCCCAAGCCAGCAAATCCCGCACACAATTGCTGGCGGACAAGGCTGCAGGCATCCTATTCTATGCTGCCATTGCCGCAGCTTTCATCACGCTGGTCGTTTGGACCCTTGCTGTAGGGTTTAACAATGTAACACTCGGCCGGGTCGTGACGGTTCTGGTCATCGCCTGCCCTCATGCTCTGGGGTTGGCTGTCCCTCTGGTGGTGGCCATTACGACGGCAATGTCAGCCAATAATGGCATCCTGGTTCGTGACCGGCGAGCCATGGAATCAGCCCGTCAGATCGACGTGGTTATTTTCGATAAGACTGGCACGTTAACCAAAGGGGAACAAGGGCTGGTCGATATGGCAGTTTCTGAGGGCGTTTCGGATGACAAAGCTTTAGCCCTGGCGGCCGCAATCGAAGGGGACTCCGAGCACATCATTGCCCGGGCCATCGTTGAGGCTGCCCAGGAAAGAGGTTTAGATATACCTGCGATCACCGATTTTGAAGCCTTGAAGGGACGGGGCGTTAAGGCTTGCCATGAGGAACAGAACCTTTACGTAGGCGGGCCGCGCCTGCTGGAAACTCTGGAGCCCCAAGTGCCGGAGACAATTTCTGACTTTGCCGAAAAGGTCGGAGAGAAGGGGCAAACCGTGGTTTATTTGATTTTTGAGGATCGAGTAATGGCTGCCTTTGCCCTGGCAGATGTCATTCGCGAGGAAAGCCGGACGGCCGTCCAAAGGCTGCATGATATGGGTATGGAAGTGGCCATGTTAACCGGTGATAGCGAAGCAGTGGCTAAAGCCGTAGCTGAGGAATTAAATATTGACTACTATTTTGCCCAGGTGCTGCCTGAGGATAAGGACAAGAAGGTCAACGAGTTGCAGGCTGAAGGAAAACGAGTGGCCATGGTCGGCGATGGCGTAAATGACGCCCCGGCCCTCACCCGCGCCGACGTGGGCATCGCCATTGGCAGCGGCACGGACGTGGCCGTGGAATCGGCCGGGTTGATTTTGATTAAGAGCAATCCGCTGGATGTGGTGAAAATAGTCGATATCAGCCGGGCTAGTTACCGGAAAATGAAGGAAAATATCTGGTGGGCGGCCGGTTATAATATCATCGCCATACCCTTAGCGATGGGCATTCTGGCTCCGATTGGATTCATCATGCCGCCGGCCGTTGGCGCCCTGTTGATGTCCATCAGCACGGTCATCGTGGCCATCAATGCCCAGACATTGCGAAGATTGTCCTTAGATGAAGGTGTCCCTTCGTCAGCTTCTTCTTAGTAATCGAGGCGCGACTGCTTTCGGTAAATTGATTTGATGTTACGGCTACCACAATTGTCAATAGGATTGGTGATGGTCATGCTCATGCTGACCGGTTGCCAGGATTCGGGAGGTCAGGAACTTCCCGATTCAGCTAATGATATCGTATCTGGCTTGCCCTCTATTTCAGAATTGGCTGGAACGCCAGCCCCAGAAATACCACCTCTGCCAATCCTGGATCGTGACCAAATCGCTCTAGGGCAGGGGGTCTATGAAATGCATTGCGCCAGTTGCCATAGTCAAAATCTGGAAGGCGAACCGGATTGGGAAGTACAGAATGAAGATAAATCGTTTCGAGCCCCACCCCACGACGCCAGCGGCCATACCTGGCATCATGGGGACGATCAACTCATTGAATCGATCCGGCTAGGTGGCGCGCGTTTACCGGAGGAAATCGGCGGTTCAAGCAATATGCCCGCTTTCGCCGAAGTGCTCAGCGACGAAGAGATAGCGGCCGTACTGACTTATATTAAGAGCACCTGGCCTGATGACATTCGAGCCATACAGTGGGAACAGACAATCCGTGAACAGTAGAGGGAGAACAAACGTGAAAGCTCAGATTGGGATTTGGATGCTGGTTTTAACAGTGATTGGCCTCGCAAGCTGTAGTGATAGCCAGTCCATTGGGGCACCACCCGAGTTGGCCGGGCCGGCATTGGTCATGTTCTACACCGATAACTGACCATCTTGAATCGAGATGACGCCTATCGTGGATAGGCTAGGAGACGAATTCGAAGGTAAAGTAGCTGTCCTTCAACTTGATGCGGGACAAAAAGTTAACGCGGAATTACAGAGCCGATATGAGGTACGCGGGCACCCCTCATTTATTGTTCTTGATGGCGATGGCCTTGTCGTCCATCGTTTTTTTGGACCGCAAGCCGAAGGGATTCTCCGCCAGGCGATGCTAACTGTGCCCAGTCAATAAGAGTAAATCCTAATGAGGCACTCCACTTGAATTTTGTCATAAGGAGGGAACATCAATGGCTTCAGCACGCACGATGCCAGCATTGTAGGATTGTTTGATGGTATGACCTGGTGGCACAAACAGAAACTCATCTTCCGACCAATCACCATTGATCAACATCTCCAATAAGCGGCGATTCCCCTGTTTGCGTTCGAAGACCCAACCCTCTTTTTCTGCCTTGTCGATGGCCATTTTTTCATAGCGCAGGCTATCCCCTAGCCCGGTATCGATGAAGGCCGCCCGGGTATAGTGTTGGGCCCATTTGCGCATCTCTTCCATGAGCATGTCGGCCGTCTCCTGGCCGAATTTACGCACATACTCTTCATATTGCTCCTCTTGCTCTTCGATACCGGCCGCGCCTAAAGCAACGCTGGCTCCGGGTTCGGTGCGCTCCATGTAGTCCACGCTATACCAATAGGTGCCGGGGTGTCGGTCAAATTCCTCTTGATAACGTTGGTGGGAACCCAGGTACAGGGTGATGCAATCATGGGCACGAGTGATCACCAGCGGTGTATGGCGGGCCGTCAATCCCACCGTCGAGGTGCCGCACATACCATAAACCAGCAAAATGGCATCGTATGTATTAGGCTCGATGGCATCGATTTCGGCCTGTAATACCTGGCGTAGATTTTTCGGCGCGTTGTGTAAGCCTTGCTTAAATAGGTGTATAGAGACGGTATGGGGCGTGTTGGCCGCAATGGCATAAATGCTACGGGCCAATGCTTCACAGGTCAGAGCGACAAATCGTTTCATCAATACCCCTCGGCTAACGAATTTCTTCGACGGCCCAATGGTCGCCCATGGCCCGCCGGCCATGGGCCAGGCCTGGCCCCTCGGTTATCTGGCGGGTTAGATCATCACGTTCGAGCGCATCCGGCCGCAGCGATACACCTAATCCTGGCCCATCCGGCACCGACAACTGACCGTCATAGACTTCAGGAGCGAGATCGCTGAGGACCGGAAAGTATGTCTTGTAGAAGGCCCGTACGGACTCGACGAAGTAAAGGTTGGGGATATGGGCGCCCAGGTGCATACAGGCGGCGTGACAAATAGGGCCGGCGACGTTGTGTAAAACCAGGGGCAGACCGTAAGCTTCGGCCATGTTGGCGATCTTCCGGGTTTCGGCGATGCCGCCATTCCAGACGGGATCGGTCATCAGGATCGGAGCGACGTGTTTTTCCATCCACTCCCGAAGTTGCCAGCGGGTCATTAACAATTCTGAACCAATGATGGGTATGGAAGTCCGTTGGGAGATGATCTTGATCTCGTCCGCATAGACGGCCGGCAACACATCTTCCAGAAATAAAATATCATAAGGTTCGAGGGCTCGGGCGATTCGTTCAATGCTGGTCCGGTTCCAGCGAAAATGGCACTCGATGCCGATCTCCATCTCGTGACCAACCGCTTCGCGAATCTGGCGGACCGGCTCCAAGCCCTCTTCCACTTGTTGGTGGCTGATATATTGGCCGAAACTCTCTTCGCTAAAACGATCGAAGGGCCAGATCTTCATGGCCTTGATCCCGTCGTCCAGAAGAGATCGAGCCAGAGCACCCGCATCCTCATGCCAGGCAGCATAATCCTGGATGGGGCCAAATCCAATGCAGGTATTATATGTGGGGATGCGGTCCCGAGATTTACCACCTAATAAGTGATAAAGGGGAGCATCGTACTTCTTGCCCAAAATATCCCACAGCGCCACTTCCACGGTCGAAAGAGCACGAAGCTCGGCGCCAGCGTAACCGTGATACATGATATTGTCCATCACGAAACGCCATAAACCCTCGATGTCGAGGGGATCCTGGCCCAGTACCAGCGGGGCCACCGTGCCGTGTAGCGCACCTTTTGCCCCGGGTACCTTGTCGACCGTCTCGCCTAAACCAATGATCCCATCGTCGGTATGGACGCGCACCACCAACAATCGTGGATATTCTGCCCATTGGAGTGATTCAATTGCCGTGATTTTCATGTTCGCTCTTGAAATTAGACGACTTTTACGCGATTTTCAAGGTTTCCTAGGCCTTCGATCTGGATCTGAACCACGTCTCCGGCGGCGAGGGTGAAATCATCTGGCGGAACGATACCAGTTCCACTCAATAAGACAACGCCGTCGGGAAAGTGGAGCGCCCGGCCGAGGTAGTCGATGAGCTCTTCAGGACGACGGCGAATTTGGTCTGTATGGGTTTGGCCACTGAAGACGACGGCCTTATCGCGTTCAATCTGCACCTGGATGGAGAGCTCCGGCCACGTATCCGTGAATGGTTCTAATTTGAGACCTGGCCCTAAGGAGCAAGAGGCGGTGTAAATCTTAGCCTGGGGTAAATACAGTGGATTTGCACCCTCAATATCGCGGCTGCTGACGTCATTGCCGATGACCAGGCCCACGATCTCGAGCGCGGGATTGAGAACTAAGCCGAGCTCTGGCTCCGGAACGGACCAGTCAGCGTCATGGCGAATGCCTACCTGGTCATGGGGACCAACTACCCAGGGTCCGCGAGCCTTAAAAAAGAGCTCTGGACGATCGGCCGTGTATACCCGAGCATATACATCACCCCCGTCGAAGGCTTCTTCCTGCCGCGCTACCCGGCTACGAGCATAGGTCACGCCTGAGGCCCACACGTCCTGGTCGTCGACAGGGGCCAGCCAATGCGGTTCTGTTGCGGATGGCGGGTTGGCGAATGTGGAGGCTGGGAATGTGTTCGGCGAGGATAGCGCTGTTTGTACCAGCTTCTCGATGGCTGCTTCGACTCGATTGACGCTAGACCGTAACCAGGTAGAAACCGAACCAACTGGTTGGGTGACGTCGTAGACCGTGTCCCCCAATTGTAGGCCCAGGCTAAGGCCGCTTTCCGGATGGTAATACCGTACAAGGATAGGGGCGCTCATCGAACCAGGCTCCAGACCACGTGATTCTCGGCGTTACGCGATGTTTCCAGGAAGCCGCGTTTGGCCAGGCTATTTAAGTTACCCAGCATACCATAACTGAAATCCTGATTGGTTTCGGCCGGCCAGGTGCCTAGTTTCGGCCCAAGGGCCTCGATAGCTTCTCGCAGCGTAAAAGGCCCATTATCCCTGGCATATTCCACTAATTTCTGCTCGACGTGCAGGCAGTAGTTCTTACTCTCGGTAATGAACTCGGCCACATCCTGGCCGCGTTGTACGGGCCAGTGGGAAGGAGATAAGGTTTCGATATCCATGGATAGTAACCTCTCCTGAGTGGAGATGTAGGTATCCACGTAGCAATAGGTTGGGGGCATAGCCGGTCGCCAGTCGTCGTCAAGGATGGAGGTCCACATGGTGGCCTCGCCCGAGATCAAGGTCCGGCTGCGGGGATCGTAAACGGCCAGATGGCCCCAGGTATGACCGGGAGTATGGACCATCTCTACATACCAATCGCCGGCCAGCCGTATCTTCTCGCCCCCTGAAAGGGTCATATCCAATGGATAACTGAGGCAGGAGACCCGAATGCCCTCTTTGCCGGCCTGGCCATAACCGATGCCATGATCTTTTTCGAATTGGGAATAGCGGCCGGCGATAAGGACCTCAGTGTCTTCCACCCAGGGACGGTCCAGATCGTGACACATGAGTATTGCCTGCGGTGCTACTCCTTTCATCGGGGCATCGCCGCCTTGATGGTCCAAATCTGAGTGAGAGATGACGATGTGGGTCAGGTCGTTCGGTTCCAGCCCTATCGAAGCCATGTAGGGCAGGATCTCTTGCTGTGGATTATGGGCGCAGCCGGTGTCGACCAGCAAGGTCGCTTCGTCGCCGACCAGCAAGTGTACGTAAACCATCCTGTTCGTGCCAAAGGCGCATTTAATTCGGTGAATACCAGTGGCGATTTCCATCATTTATTTCTCCAAATACAGACAAGATTAACATGATTTGGACCTTAAAGTGCTCAAGATCCCATCACTCACCTTTGAAATCCTTTGCGTTCTCGGTGTCTCTGCGTCGAATCGTAATGGACTGGGCTAATGGATGGTATCGTCCTGGGGTTGTTGTCCTTTGACGCCCAGACCGCCATCGACCTCGTAATTGGCGCCGGTCACAAAGCTGGCTTCATCGGAGGCCAGAAAGACAAAAACGTTGGCCACTTCCTCGATGGTGCCAACCCGGCCGATGGGATGCATTTTATCAAAAGCCCGCCGATAAAAGTCGGGATCCGATTGTCCGGCCACAAATTCATGAAGCATGGGCGAATCAATGGTGCCGGGGGAAACGGAGTTTACCCGGATACCTTGACCGGCGTAATCGGTGGACATGGCTCGGGCCAAAGCGATGAGCCCACCCTTAGTAGCCGTGTAAGCAGCCAACCCTGGCAGACCCAGAATCCCGGTCACGCTAGCCATGTGAATGATACTGCCAATCCCTTGTTCGAGCATATCGGGTATGATAGCACGGCTGACCAGGTAGGACCCCCGTAGATTTACCCTGAGGCAGCGGTCGAAATCGGCCGGATCGGTCTCGTGTAATTTGCCGGCCGGCATCACCGCGGCATTGTTGACCAAAACTGTCACCGCTCCGAACTTTTGGCGTAGTTTATCGACGGCCGCTGCCACCTGTTCTTCATCTCCGACGTCGGCACCCAAGGCCACGGCTTCACCGCCCGCGGCCCTGATTTCGTCCACCACTAACTGGCTCGCTTCTTCGTGGAGGTCAAGCACGCCGACTTTGGCCCCTTCCTTGGCGAAGCGAATGGCGATCCCACGCCCAATACCGCCTGCGGCCCCAGTGACCAAGGCGACTTTATTCTCTAAACGACCCATCAACAATCCTCCTAGATTTATTGTTTTGGGTTTGAATGTTATGCTTCAACTGCCGGATCTTGAGTCCAATGATCGTCGATAATTCGCCAGATGCCCAGTGGATTTGCATTTTGAAGGGCAGGGGGGAGCAAACTATCGGGAACGTCCTGAAAGGCAACCGGCCTCATGAATCGTTTGATGGCCATCAGGCCGACTGACGTCGTCCAGGGAGCAGTCGTGGCCGGATATGGCCCACCATGCTGCATGGCATAGACCACTTCTACACCGGTCGGGAAACCATCCCAGATCAGGCGGCCGGCTTTCTCGCGCAGAGTTGCCAATAACCGGCCTGCCAATTCTCCTTCTTCTTCACCCACATGAACCGTTGCCGTCAGGTTGCCATGCAAAGCGGAGAGGGCTGCTAAAAGATCGGCCTCGTCTTCGCAAATAACGAGCAGTGTCACCGGTCCAAAATGCTCGACCTGTAAATTGGGATCGGAGCGAAAGGCGGCGGCCGTGGTGCGCAGCACCGTATTGGCATAACAATAAGCCCGACCATCGATCACGTCCCCGCCTGTCAAACGCTCGACGGCCGGATGGACCAGGGTCTGATCCACCGCGTCGGCCAGACCCCGTTCGACGTTGGCGTTTAACAGTACTCCCGGCTGTAGATCAGCCATTCTGGTGGTCAGGTCGTCGGCAAAAGCTACTGTTTCTTGGCCATTAATGAGGAAAACCAGGCCGGGATTGGTGCAAAACTGGCCAGATCCAAGGGTAAGCGAATGGATGAATCCCTCGAGGATGGCCTGACTCCGCTCGGCCAGGGCACCAGGCAAGATGACGACCGGATTCAGGCTACCCATCTCAGCATAGACGGGAATGGGCTTAGGCCTGGCGGCAACCGCATCGAAGATGGACCGGCCGGCCCTTAGGGAACCAGTGAAGCCAACGGCAGCTAGATCAGGGTGGGTTACCAACGTCCGGCCCACCTCAATTGAGGAACCTTGCAGGAGAGAAAAGAAACCCGGTGGGAAACTCATCTCGGTAACAGCCCGGTTCACGGCCCGGCCGAACAGCTCAGAAGTTGATGGGTGGCTTGGGTGGCCCTTGACAATGACCGGACAGCCTGCGGCAAAGGCCGAGGCTGTATCACCGCCTGCTACGGCAAAGGCCAAGGGAAAGTTGCTGGCCGAAAAAACGGCAATGGGCCCCAGGGGAAATAACATACGCCGGATCGAGGGCCGGGGTGTTGGTTCGCGATCCGGCTGAGCTGTGTCGATGATGGCCTCAACATAGGACCCTTCCTGCAGCAAGGCCGCGAATTTACGTAATTGGCCCGTCGTCCGGGCTCGTTCGCCTGCCAGACGGTTGATCCCCAGGCCGGTTTCTTCGTCGGCCGTCTGCAACAACTGATCGCCCAGGTTTTCAATTTCCCGAGCTACTTGCTCCAGGAAATTGGCTAGCCAGCTGGCCGGATAGCCTCGCGTCTCTTCAAAGGCGACTCGCGCAGCTTTGAGGGCCTGGTCGATCTCCTGGTGGGTAGCCTCGAAAAAAAGTTGCGGTAAAGGTTGTTTCGTTCGGGGATTGGAACCTGAGAAGGACCGATACCCTTCCCGGCTCTCAGTTCCGGCAATAAGCTGGCTGCCGTTAATCATCGTCGTCATATTTACAACCACATTCTGGGTTTGTTTAACACGTCGCGATAGACCATGGCCACGGCACCGATAACGGCCGCGTCCTCGCCATGAGCGGCGATAACGATATCGGCCTGTTGATGAACCCAATCCCAGGCCCGCCATGATACGGTCTCTTTGATCTGGGGCAGCAAGAATTCATGAGCCAGGCTAAGAGGGCCACCAAAAACTACCAGTTGCGGGTTCATGATGTTCATTAAGCTGGCTATGCCGAGGCCCAACCATTCGCCGGTTTCCTTGAGGGCCTGGCAAGCCACGGCGTCGTTTTTCCTCGCCGCTTCCACGATGAGGGCGATCGATAGCTTTTCGGGATCGCCGCCGGTGATCTGGCCGATCCAAGAGGCCTCGCCAGCTTCGATCGGTCCTAGTATCCGGCGGAAAAGGGCTCGCTGACCGGCCAGCGTTTCCCAACAGCCACGGTTGCCACAGTTGCAGAGCAAACCATCGCGTTGCACGGTCATGTGACCAGCCTCGCCGGCAAAGCCGGTCGCGCCTTCGACCAGTTGGCCGTCGATGACGATGCCGCCGCCAAGGCCAATGCCGGAACTGACATATAGCATATAGGAACAATGTTGGCCTGCCCCAAAATAGCTTTCGCCCAAGGCGGCCATGTTGGCCTCATTGCCCACATAGACAGGCACATCAAACTCATTGGCAACAAATTGGCGCAGGGGAAGGTTGGACCACTGTAAATTGGGCGCGAAGAGCAGGGTGCCAGAAGAGACATCTACCAATCCGGGTACACCTAGGCCAATGCCAAAGAGTGGCCTTCCTCGCAGTTCAACCTGTACAACACTTTCTTTTAATAGATACAGCAGCCTGTCTAAGATGTCCTGCTGATCATAACGGTTTACTGTGCTTTCATAGCGGCGCGAAACCACGCCAATGGCAAAGTTAGCGATGATGATTGAAATAAAGTCTACGCCGATTTCTACACCGATGATATAGCCGGCATCAGGGTTCAACTGCAGGTTTGTTGCCGGCCGTCCTACCTCGGATGTGCCATTGGTCGAACCCAATTCATAAACCAACTCGCTGGCCAGCAGCTCCTTGACGATACTTGAAACTGTGGCCTTATTCAGGCCGGTGTGGGCAGCCAACTGACTCCTGGAAAGCGGCGCATGCTGGCGCAGGGTGCTCAGGATCAGGGTCAGATTCATATCACGCATGGTGGCGTGGTCAATCGAGTTGCGCTTCATTGAGCAGTTTCCCTGAATAGTTTAGATAAAAAACAAACTAATAAAAAGTCTACTCAACTGCTCGATCGGTGTCAAGATGTGACGCCTTTATTCCAGCCTTTTCATGATTCATTTCCACCAGTACCTGACATTCGTCATGTGTAGAACATGATAAATGTCATAAGCATCTCAAAAATTGTTGACGCAGCCGGTAGCAAATGTATACTAAACTTTAATTAGTTTGGGCTCTAAACTTATTAACCACCATCACCGTGACCACCATCTTTTGAGTTAGCATTTGACAGCGTTCAAAAGAAACAGTGATTAGCAACTTGACAACCAGCAAACATTGAAGCAGTATATCGGGGAATTGTTAATTATCAATAATTGATAATTGATGATTCCTTTTGTGCGTGTTTGTGAGGAGGAACGTCGGTTATCTTCTCGGCGTCGAGTTTGAGTACACAGCATGAAATCCCTCGCTGATCAAATCTACGACCTGTTGCGGGCAGACATTGTCAAGGGCGAATTGAAGCCAGGAACCAGAATTGTCGAGCTTGACATCGCGACCGAGATGGGTACCAGCCAGGGGCCTGTCAGGGAAGCGTTACAGCGGCTGGAGCAGGAAGGCCTTGTCGAACGACGGGCGCGCCGGGCCACGGTCGTCACCAGCGTATCGTTAGATGAGATGTACGAGCTGTTTGCCATCCGTAGCATGATTGAAGGATTTGCCATTAAGCGCGCCGCTAAATCGATGAACCCCGAAAAAAATGCCCAGTTAAGGGAGCTCATCGAGGAGATGCGGTGGGCTGGGCAGGCTGGCGACATGTTTGCCCTGACCGAGCACGACATGCGTTTTCACCAGGCCATCTGCCAGTGGTCTGAAAGCGCTGCATTGCCACGAGCCTGGCACCCGCTATATAGCCAGATTCAGCGCTTCATCATGGAAATCCACCGTGACTATTTTGAAGGTTTGGATGATATAGCCGACACCCACCAACCAATCGTCGAAGCCCTGTCTCGTGGTGATGCTGAGGAAGCGTCACGGGTCATCCAAACCCACATCATGTTGATCTGGTCTCGGATAGAGGCCAAGCAGGAACTTTCAGAGCCGATTTGAGGGGAAAAATATGCAACAAGTAGAATCGATTGAGGAATCAAAACGCTCTTCGAATGGCACTGGCAAAGCCATCCGGCGGATCTTCCAATCCCGAGAGATGGGGGTCTTCATTGCCCTGGTGGTGCTAACGATTGCCATGAGCTTCTTAAGCCCCTATTTCTGGTCATCGCAAAACGTCTTCAACGTCTTACGCGGGATGTCCACTATCGGCATCATGGCCATTGGCGAGACGATGATCATCATCACGGCCGGCATCGACCTTTCCGTGGGCTCCGTTCTGGCGGCTTCTTCCGTTCTCACCGCCCGGTTGATCTTCCTGGAAGTGGTGCCTCCCTGGCTGGCAGTGCTCATTGGCCTGGGTGGGGGCACGCTCCTGGGATTGACCAATGGCTTGGTAATCACCAAGGCCAAGGTTAATCCCTTCATTACGACATTAGGCATGCTCAGCATTGCTCGAGGCTTGACGTACCTCGGTGCCTCGGGCCTTCAAGGGACAGTGGCCAGCAACGTACCCATGCGAGATGAAGCGGTTAACTTTTTAGGTGCTGGCTATATCGGCCTTGTACCCTTTCCTGTGATCGAGATGTTCATCCTGGTCATCATATTTAGTTTATTCCTGCGTTTTACCGTGCTTGGGCGACAAATATACGCCACTGGTAGCAACGAACAGGCGGCCCGGCTGTCTGGTGTACCCATCGATCGGGTCAAAATCTTCGTCTATGCCATAACCGGCATGCTATGCGCCCTTGCAGGGATCATGACCGGTGGCTTGTTATCCACTGCGGCCACTAATGCCGGCGTGGGCATGGAGTTGGCCGTCATCGCCGCCGTGGTCATTGGTGGGGCCAGCCTGATGGGCGGTGAAGGGACGATTATCGGTTCCATCATCGGGGCGGCCATCATGGCTGTGCTGCGAAACGCCTTCGTCCTGCTTCACGTGCCTATTTTTGCCCAGACCATCGCCATCGGCGCCGTCATCATCCTGGCCGTAGCCGCCGACCAATTGCGCCGGCGCAGCCGCTAGCCTTTTTTTGGAAAGAGAATAGCCTTAACCCCATAAGTAAAAGGAGGAGAGAAGATCGAAAAAGTCTCAAACGATAAAGCACGAACCCATTGGTTATCAAGTAATATTGCTTGTAGTGTAAGGAGAAGAAAACATCATGAAACAAATTAAAGTAGTTGTACTCATACTTGTGTTGGCCTTGGTTCTCGCAGCATGCGGTGGCCAGGCAGCCGAACAGGTACAAGAAGCCGTCCAAGAGGCGGCCGAGCAAGCGGCCGAACCGCAGGAAGAGGCTGCCGAAGAACCGGCCGAGGAACCGGCTGAAGAGCCGGCCGAGGAACCGATGGAAGAAGTCGAAGAAGGTGTGGTCGTGGTCGACGATGTTGAGCGCGCACCAGGCCCGGCCTTTGACTCCCAATGTGCAGCGCCGGATGAAGGCGTGGTTACCCCGGTGGATCTGATGCCTGACCGGCCGATGAAGATCGCCATCCTGGGTCTGGAGAACAATCCCTTCTGGATCCCGGTGAAAGAGGGCGCCTTTGCGGCGGCCGACGAGCTAGCCATGCACGACACCACCGTCGACTGGATCGTGCCCGGCGAAGCCCATACCACCGACTTTTTCAGCGGCGGTATCGAGGCGGCCGTGGCTCAGGAATATGACGCCATTGCCACCATTGCCGGCGACGCGGGCATCGTGCCCTTCATCAACGCAGCCGTCGACGCGGGCATCCCGGTGGCCACCTTCAATTCGGAGACGGATGCCGAGAACGCTCGTCTCTTCTTCGTCGGCGCGGACCTGTACCTGCAAGGCCAGACGGCTGCGCAGGCTATGGCCGACGCCATTGGCGGCGAGGGCCAGGTGGGCATCATCACCGGCTTCTTCGCCGTCGAGGCACACGAACTGCGTCGAACGGGCTTTGTCGACTACCTGGCCGAGAATTATCCTGACATCGAGATCATCGGCGAGGTGGAGAACACGGATCAGGGCGACATCGCCTACACCCAGGCCCAGGACTTCATGACCGCCAATCCGGACCTGGCCGGCATCTACGTGACAGCCGGTGGACCTTTCGGGGCGGCTGGTGCAGTGGAAGATGCGGGCAAGACCGGCGAGGTGGCCGTGGTATCTTTCGACTTCGTCGACGAGACCATGGAATACGTCCAGAAGGGCGTCATCAGCGCCACGATCGGCCAGAACCCCTTCGCCCAAGGGCATGACCCGGCCGTTCGCTTGTTCAATTATCTGGTGACCGGCGAAGCACCTGAGTGTGCCCGGTTGGCCACAGAAGCGGCCATCGTCACCCAAGATAACATTGACGAATACTGGACTGCTCCTTAAGTAAGTATCAGATTCTATTCTTTATGGTAGGGCCAGATTTATCTGGCCCTACCAGATCTGGCCTGAGGTCGGGCTTAGCCGGTTGCGGTAAGCCTGACCCATCAGTAAGTTGTATAGCAGGTTTGTAAGATCAAGGAATATGGCGCCATGGCCCAGATCCAGGAACAGATCCTAAAAGCAGAAGATATCTCCAAGCGCTTCGGCGGCGTTCAAGCCCTGGATAACGTGAAGTTTGACCTGAACTATGGCGAAGTTCATGCCTTGGTTGGCGAGAATGGGGCGGGTAAATCGACCTTCATTAATCTGCTAGGCGGTATTTATCCGCGC
>Ga0209536_100007742_pt1 | contig 16264 bp, 12 predicted proteins | sample DeeMarSeWOR28_12_FD_187461 | JGI IMG/M metagenome (GOLD analysis project Ga0209536, IMG submission 187461) | Marine sediment microbial communities from White Oak River estuary, North Carolina - WOR-2-8_12 (SPAdes) (version 2) | ecosystem: Environmental > Aquatic > Marine > Intertidal zone >...
AGGTCGTGGGCGTGGCTGTGGTTTATTTTTTTCAGCCGCTCTCGCTTTGGCTTCCCAGCCTTCTGTTCTGATAAAATACGGCCTCCTTCAGTCCAATCAATCGTCGCGGTGTTTTGCGAGGATATTTCATATAAGGAGGAGATTTTCTATGAAAAGAGCTTTTTCGCATCTAAATCAAAATAATTTTGAAGACGGATTGCCAGAAACAGATTTGTAGATCCGCTGATATTCAAGCACATTGACAGAGTGATCTTCGGCGTTAACCAGTTGCCTGAGATCTTCCGGAAAAAACGGTAAAGTTCGAAAGATCTCAGCTTCTATTTCTCTTGTTTTTTTCCAGAGCCACCGCGTTCGTTCTCTGTGTTCCGGGATTTTTGCGTACTTTCCCAAAATATAGTCCAAACGCTTGTCAAGGGGAACTATTTTATCATGCAGCACACGCTTATCGGCGTAATTGATGATCTGGGCTTCACCGAGTGTCGTCGGATTTGAATATTCATCCAGCCGGACATGTTGACGGACAATACTTCCCACTTCCGGATAACCGTGCTCGGTTAAAAATTGACCGCCGGTCTCAGCGTGATTTTCCCGGGTTTTAAAGCTTCTGGTCTTGGTAATATCGTGCAATAACGCCGCGGCCCGGATCAAGTCGATATTTAACTGAAGCCCCTGTGCAAGAAGATTTTCCGTCAATATCGTGGCGACCCGACAGACCTGCATGGAGTGCGCCACGATGTTGTCAAGCATTTCCATCTCGCACATCAATCGGTAGCAATCATTTTTGGAGGGTAAGTTCATCTCAGTTCATCTCCGCTGCAATTTTTAACAGATTCATTAAATAATTACCAGCGAAACCCTGCTGGTCGTTGCAGACGACTGAAAAAAGCTACCAAATCTCATATGGCATAATTTCATGATACGTATGACAAAATACCATAGACATTTGGCTTGACAATTGCCGAAAAGATCAAATATTTGGCCTTCTTTTTAAAAGCAGATTTAGAATATATCAAAAAATAAAAAAGGAGGTGATTTGCGATGGACTTTATCGCTTTGTATGTTGAGGCCCTTCTCGGCGTGTTACTTAAAAAGAAGTTTTTATAGTTTTATCTATCATTGAGGGCAATTGATGATTCCAGGCTTTCATCCGGAAAGCCTGGGGGAAAATATCCAGAAAATCCTGTAAATCCTGTCAAAAAATAATTATAAAATAGAATCCATTCCTTTTCTATTCGTAGGTACCGAAATTTCGAACCGTTTCAATGGCCGCGTTTACATTCTCGGGCGGCGTGGTGGCACCCAGGTTGCAAAGGTACAACGCAAAGCGACCGTTCTTTCCGCCGACTTCGACATAATGCTTCACCCTTTGGCCTACCTGTTCCGGCGAACTTAACGCCAGAAATCCCGCTCCGACGCCAAGGATCAGCGGCAGGTCATATTTTTCAGCATAACTTTTATATAACCCGGGGCCCAGATTCTCGACATCCGGGTCCTGGCCTTCGACAAATCCCGGGCACACCTGCCGCTTGACATCCAGCATCTCTATGGGATCCTTGAGGTTTTGCTCACCCACCCAGTTGGGCACATATATCTCAGGCCCGCAAATTTCCCTGAGACGCAGGACATAGGGAACGATCCATTGCCGCAGTATATCCAGGTTGACGATCGGGATGGAACCGGTGGCATCATCACCGGATATGCTGCTGGCATTGGGAAATTCTTGTTTCAAACGCAATATCCAGGGTGCGAGGAGTTCCTCGACAACCCGATCCAATAGGCTGCGGGCAAAGCCGGGATCCGTATACATGTCCATGATGAGTTGCTCGATTCCCCGGATATTGGCTGCCAGGCTAAACGGCGCACAAAACCTGAGCGTAATTTCAGTCTGACCGCCGATAACCTGACGAAACAGCCTGTTCATTTCGATCACCTGGACGAATCGTCCCTCGGCGTCAAAGTCCGGGGTTCGGATTTTTTTTAAATCGTCTCTATCTCGAATTAACGGTTTCGTGCGGTCGACATCCGGCATATGGTCATCACTAAATATGATTTCCTGTCCAATGGCTTCGGCTTCAATATTGTATACATCGTAATCAAGAACGGGCACGTCAATGCCGTATTCTAGCTGGACCTCCAGGGTGCCGTTTACCAGCATTTCAGGAGTTGTATAAAACTCCAGTGGTTTGGCCCCGATTTGTTTCATGGCGAATTCATGCATCTGTGCGCAAACAGGAATCCGATCCGCAATGCCTTGCATCGCTGTGTCGAATCGCCTGGCACCTTGCCGAAAAGACGAAAAATCTGGCTGCGAAGTCATCTGCCCTCCTAAACTTATGTATTTAAATGACAGAGCGAAGCGATTCCCTAACTTTAGGCATTTTAGTCACTTTAGTTCACTTTAGGCACTTTTTTCCGGCTTTGATATAACCCCGCCGCCAGATAGTTTCAACCAAATAAAAAACCCTGCCCAAAAAAGCAGGGTCTTTCTGAAGCGTGATAGAAATTTCGAGAAGTTTGATTATCGATCATCAATGGGCACAAATTCACACGTGTCCGGACCACAATAATCGCCCACATATTCGGATTCTGGACGATAAAGCACGGGTTTGGCAGCTGCGCCGGCATATTGTTCTTCGATGACGTGGGCCACCCAGCCGGATATTCGGGCAATGGCGAAAATGGGTGTGAAAAAGTCAAGCGGGATACCCATGGTGTAGTATAACGAAGCACTGAAAAAATCTACATTGGTGAAAATATCGATGCCCTTTCTCTCCTTAAAGATGGCTTTACCTCTTTTCTCCAACTCTTTCGATATTTCGAACCATTGAGGCTCTCCCCTATACTCACCCATTTTTCGGGACATGGGTGCCAGAATGTGAGCACGCGGATCATCCACTTTATAAACCGCATGTCCTAATCCGAAAATTACTTTCCCGGCATCGAGCTGCGCGTTGACATAGTCTTCTACCTTGTCCACCGACCCGATTTTCAACAGCATCTCCATCACCCGCACGTTGGCACCGCCATGCAGTTCACCGGATAGCGACCCAACACCAGCAGCCACGGCCGCATACATATGGGCGCGGGTGGACGCCACCTCTCTGGCGGCAAAAGTTGAGGCATTAAAAGTGTGCTCGGCATGCAAAACCAGACATACATCAAAAAATCGGGCCACTTCTTCGTCCGGAACCTCACCCGTGAGCATATAAAGAAAGTTGGCTGCATGGCTGAGTTCCGGTTTCGGTTCGACAGGTTCTTTGTTGTTGCGGATGCGATCCCAGGCAGCCATAATGGTGGGAAATTTGGCAATCAGTTTTAACCCCATGCGCCCCGCAGCCTCATGGGAAAGCTCCTTGACATCCGGATCATGATGGGCCAGCATGGCAACGCCGGCCTGCAGGATATCCATGGGAAGGGCATCTTTCGGACGGGTTTTTAACGCATCGATGAATTCCGATGGAAGCTTCCTTTCGGCTGCAAGCTGTTTGTCAAAGGCTTTTAGCTCTTCTCGGTCGGGCAATTTTTCATATAACAGCAAATAAACCACTTCTTCAAACGAGGCCTTTTCTGCCAGATCCTGAATCAAAAATCCTCGATAGACAATTTTCCCGATATCTCCGTCCACATCACTGATGCGACTGCTGGCGACTTTAAAGCCTCGAAGGCCGGTGTTTAAAATCGGTCTACATTCGTCCATGTTACCCCTCTTTCTTAAGCTTAAATATGTTTGTTACCAGATAGAAAATGGTCGATATAAGCAGAATATCCTTACAACGGCAAATACCGCTGACATTACAATCATTCAGGCGTTCAGATGTTCGGATTTAAAAAAGCCTGATCCTCTGAACCCTGAACCTTTTCTTAAAAATGCGTTTCAACGGGAAAAATGTCAAGAAAGAAATTGATGTCGCCTGCCTTACTATAACTCTGCCCGGATCGCCTCAGACCGAAAACCAAACAGGCGCGCATGGTGATACCTCGTGATAACTCGTCTACAGCCGGCTGGGATGTTGGAATGTTTGACAAAAAGATCTGATTGAATATAAATTCAAGAAAAACACAAAATTCACTTACAATTGAATATGGAGGTTATGATTGAAAGTCGTTATTATTCGGAGCGCATCTGAAAAAACGAATAAATTAATCACCCACCAATTCCCCGAGGAATGGCAGGTCATCATCGTACCATTCAAAGAAGTGACAAAAGAAATCAAAGATGCCGATGTCCTGATTCCCGAAAACTCGCCGGTTGAACCCGAACTGCTGGATGCAGCGAAAAACCTCAAATTAATTCAAACCGGCGCAGGATATGACTGTGTCCCCGTTGAGGAATGTACCCGAAGAGGAATTTTTGTGGCCAACGCTGCTGGCATGAATGCGCAGGCTGTCGCCGAGCATGTCTTTGCCTTTATTCTATGCTGGTTCAAAAATATCATCACCCTGGACAGGGCTTTGAAAAAGGGAAATTATGTCATCGATTATGCGGGTGCTGAACTGTCGCAAAAGACCATCGGCATTATCGGACTCGGAAATATTGGCAAGCAGGTCGCCTCATTGGCCGCTGCCTTTCGAATGAAGATACGCGGCTATCATCACCGTCAAGTAGATCCACAAGACGATATTGAAATCGGCAATCTTGAACCGTTGCTGAAACGTTCCGATATTGTCACCGTGCACGTTGCCTTAAACGATCAAACCCGGCATATGATCGGAAAAAACGAGTTTGAATTAATGCAGAACGATGCGTTGATTATCAATACATCGAGGGGCGCCGTGCTGGATGAATCAGCGTTGATTGAAGCCTTGCATAACGGCAACATCGGCGGGGCCGGACTGGATGTATTTGAAGAAGAGCCCCTGCCGCAAAACAGCCCGCTTCGCAATTTGAAAAATGTAATCCTGACACCCCACACGGCCGGCGAACCGGATAGCCTTCATTTTCACGGCAAACGGTTCAAGTTTTTTGCTGAAAATATCAGGCGGGTAGCTGAAGGAAAAACGCCCAAAAATGTTTTGAATGAATGGTGATGAATTCGCAAAGATCGAATTCATCACGTATTTGGTGTTTTGTGTTTGGTATTTTTCATGACATGTATGACATTATATTAGTTTCTTAGAAAGCTAAACACTAAACACCAAATACCAAACACTTTCTCAGAATCTATTAACGAAATTATCAATTACAGAACGAGTTATAATTATAAAAAACATGCGAACCATCAGATATTACATTGATAAGATTGCCTTACGGGAGCCGGACAAAATTTTCATGATCGCACCCGAGCCCGGATTATCTCTGACCTATGGTCAGTTGCAAGAAGATTCGGTGACACTGGGGCAGTACTTGACAAAGCTGGGTTTACACAAAGGCGACAAAGTTTCTTTCATGCTCGGCAACGGTTTCCAGGCCACCAAGATTTTCCTCGGCGCCATGTACGCCGGTTTTGTGATTGCACCCCTTAATTTGAGGGCCCAGCCTGACCAGCTCGAATATGTGATCGATCACTCGGATACAAAACTGGTATTTTTCACCAAAGACCACAAAGACAATTTGCAGAAAGCGATTAAAAAAATTAAACGGGATATCCAATTGATTCAGATTGACAATGACGCTGAAACCATTTTTCCCACGGATGCAGACATTTTTGAGATTCACCTGCCGGAAATCAACGAAGAAGACGATGCCCTTTTGCTTTATACTTCCGGCACCACCGGTAATCCAAAAGGCGTGATTCTTTCTCACAAAAATATGGTGGCCGGGGGCCAATACACCGCCGCGGCCCATGTATTAAAACCTTCGGACCGGGCGCTTTGTTCACTGCCCCTCTATCACATTAACGGCGAAGTGGTGACGGTTGTGGCGCCGTTGATCAGTGCGGGCAGTGTCGTGATGCCCCATAAATTCAGCACCGCCAATTTCTGGCAGCTGATCTCCGAGTATCGCTGTACATGGTTCAGTGTCGTGCCGACCATTATATCGTATCTGGCGACTGCCACCGATTTATCAGGCAAAAACCTGAATCTCGATCAGCTGCGTTTCGGGCGTTCGGCATCTTCTGCCCTGCCGCCCTCGCTTCACAGGGACTTTGAAAACAAATTCAGGGTATCCATTGTTGAAACCATGGGTCTGACGGAGACGGCCGCACCGATTTTTTCCAATCCGATGGATCCGGCTAAAAGAAAATATGGATCACCCGGGATAGCGGTGGGTAACGAGGCCAGGATCATCGATAAACAGGGCAACCCGCTGCCTCGCGGCATCCGGGGAGAAATTATGATCCGCGGGGATAACGTGATGAAAGGATACTATAAGGCTCCGAGCCTCACCGCCAAGGCCCTTGAGGCTGATGGATGGTTTCACACCGGCGATTTGGGATACATGGATGCGGATGGATATGTCTTTGTAACCGGTCGCATCAAAGAACTCATTATCAAAGGTGGCGAAAATATCGCCCCGAAAGAAATCGACGAAGTACTGTACCGGCATCCGGCCGTGATGGAGGCCGCAGCCGTGGGTATTCCGGATGAGCACTATGGAGAGGAAATCATGTGCTGTGTCGTCCTGAAGCCGGATTGCACGGCAACCGAGGAAGAACTGCGCTGTCACTGTATTGAATATCTGGGGGAGTTTAAGAGCCCTAAAAGAATAGAATTTTTGGATGAGCTTCCGAAAGGACCGTCAGGAAAGATTCAACGCTTGAAATTATCTGAATTCGAAAGGAGGGATTTTCACCATGACAGAATGGAATGAGCTTGCATATATGGACGCCACCGCGCAGGCTGAATTGGTTCGGAAGAAAGAGGTAAAACCAATTGAGCTTGTGGAGGCGACTGTCGGACGCATCGAGAAACTGAACTCCACCCTCAATGCTGTTGTAACGCCAATGTACGATCAGGCCCGCAAGCAGGCCGCGGGTTCAATTTCTGACGGGGCCTTTGCAGGCGTGCCATTTTTGCTCAAGGACTTCCTTGCAGAATACGCCGGCGTACGCTTTACCGAGGGCACTTCTTTTCTCAGCGACTATGTGCCCAGGGAAGACAGCGAACTGATTCGGCGATACAAAAGCGCCGGTTTAATTGTCGTCGGGAAAACCAATACGCCGGAATTGGCCATCGGCGTTACGACCGAACCCCGTCTCTTTGGCCCGACGCATAACCCCTGGGATACTCACCGGACACCGGGCGGGTCCAGTGGGGGCGCCGCTGCCGCCGTGGCTTCTGGCATGGTGCCCATGGCCCATGGAAACGATGCTGGAGGATCCATTCGCATCCCGGCATCCTGCTGTGGGGTATTTGGACTGAAACCGACGCGTGCGCGCAATCCTCTGGGACCTCACTATGGTGACGTGTTCACGGGTCTGGTGGCAGAACATGTCCTTACCCGATCGGTAAGAGACAGCGCTGGCATTCTCGACGTTACTTCGGGCGCTGACCTGGGCGACCCTTACTGGGCACCGCCTCCGGCTCGTCCATTTATCCAGGAAGTTGGAGCCCCAGCAGGTCGGATTCGCATAGCTTTCAGTACCCGGGCACCTCTCGGCAGCGAGGTACACCCCGATTGCGTGGAAGCCGTGCGCGATGCTGCATCCCTTTGCAATGAGCTCGGTTATGAAGTTCATGAAGCTGCCCCGGTATTCGAGGCTGAGCTCTTGTGGCAGTCCTTCACCACGGTTCTATCAGCTGGTTTCGGCTGGGCGGTTGACGATTGGGGCCGCAGGATCGGCCGCACACCCACTTCTGAATTCTTCGAACCTTTCGTCTGGTCTTTTACACGGAGAGGCCATCAAATCAGTGGGCCGGATTACCTATTGGCCCTGCAGGACATGCAAAAACAGGCCCGAAATATCGCACGGTTTTTTGTCGACCATGACATCTGGCTGACCCCCACACTGGGTAAGCCGCCGGTTGCGTTGGAGACTTTCAAGTACTCAGAGGAAGACCCTTTTGAATTACGTCGGCGAATGACTGCCTTTGCTCCGTTTACATACATCAGCAATGCTACCGGCCAGCCTGCCATGTCAATGCCGTTATACTGGAATGCTGAGAAACTGCCCATCGGAACCCATTTTGTTGGGCGTTTTGGGGATGAGGCGACCTTATTTAGGCTTGCCGCACAGCTTGAGGAGGCCCGCCCGTGGAATAAACGGCGTCCTTCAATATCAGCCTGATCACGAATCGCAAATATAAGGTAAACCCTTATCCCGATTTCCTCGAGGATCTCCAGTGAGCACTGGTGGATGTTCTGAATTTCACTGTCACTTAAAATGCGCAGACGGCTGCAATGCAAAGTGTTTTCTCCTCATACCAGAAACCGCTGATTTACGAAAGAAGCTCATCAACCATTTCAGCAAATCCGTATCCCCCCGTTTTACGTGTAACCCAGGCAGGCTCGCTGGCCAGGTGCTCTTTAAACTGCAAGACATTGGCCACACCAACCGACTCCGGGAAATAGGCAAACATGGGAGCATCGTTGGGGGAATCGCCGATGAAAATAACATCGTTTTTCATAGCTTCCAGGTTTGCATGATAAACCTCATCAAACAAAATTTTGGTCATCGTCAGTTTGTCATACTCGCCAAACCATCCATTCACATGAATGGAGCTGACTTTGGCATGGGCACCGGCGCTTTCGAAACAGCGCACAATTTCATCCACATCCTCGATCGGCAAAGGTGGAATATCCTCACAATAGTCGATGGCCAGGTCAGCTTCACGATACGCCTGGTCGGCTGCGACGCGACACCCTTTAACCCGCTTTAATATTTCAATTTCCAGTTTTTCCAATTTTTTCCGATCCGTCGATCGCTGTGCTGCAGGCTTAAAATATCGCCGCTGCATTTTCCTGAGCGTGTCATCGTAGCGAAAGTAAAAGGCCCCGTTTTCTCCCACCAACCCATCCACGGGCCACATGCGCGCAATATGGTCGCACCAACCGGCGGGTCTTCCAGTGATTGGAATAACCCGCCTTTCAGACGCTTGCAAGCGCTCCATTGCGTAAAATACGATGGCAGGCAGGCGACCGTGTATCGTCAGGGTATCGTCGATATCTGTGAGAATAAACCGTATGTTTTTTTTGCGGTTCGCTGGAAACTGCTCGAAAGGTTTCATATTTGGCTCCGGTTTGCCTAATTGAGTAAAAATGAACGTCCAACATCGAATAAAAAATAAACATTCAACGGCTATTTATGTTTCTTTTCAATAGTTTTATTCTTGTCACGAAAATCTTAATTAATTCTTCCGTTTCTTCATCTTTTCTTATTCGATGTTCGATGTTCTATTTTTTATTCTCTCTTGGAAAAAAAACTTAACAATTATGGGATTTATCCGCCCCTTCTTGAATCCAACATAGAGTATCCATTATCCAGTATCAAGCATCCCCCATCAACAAACTCAACGGTACCGGCCGGGCCGGTGGACGTGTAGTCATCATCTTTATGGTTTCAGGTTTAGCCCCAAACTCGCGCGTGAGGATTGCAGCCACCACCGGCATACAATTCGTTCCCTGACAATAGCCCATTCCGGTACGGGAGCGCTTTTTGATGTCATTCAGGTTCAAGGTGCCCTGGTCAATGGCACGGCGGATCTCACCGGCGGTAATTCCTTCACAGCGGCACACGACGGTTTCATCGGAAATATTGGCGTAAAGGTCCCGATGAACCCGATACATGCGATCAAGGGCATAGCGAAACTTGCGCAGAGAGTTTAACTGTCTGCGTTCAATACGCGCGGCCTGTCGGGCCTGTGCGGCCGAAATATTCCCTGCATGCATTGCTGCATAGAGACCTGCAATGGTTCCCTCTCTTTTTGCAACCAGTACGCCGGCAATCCCCGCACCGTCACCGGCCACAAAAACACCGGGCTGATCCGTTTGCATGTTTTCGTCAAAATAAGGAGTCCAAGCATCTACCATTGGATCGTACACGTGCCGGCAGCCAAGCATACTCGTCAACCACACGGAGGGAATAAGACCATACCCGATACACACCGTATCCACCTCAAAGGTCTTGGTATATCCCGGTATCGATCGACATTGGGCATCCACTTTATCCAACACCGCCCGACGCGTCCCTTGATCACCCTCGATGGCCTGCAGCACATATGATTGCATCATCTGGATACCGGCTTTTTTGAGTCGTAAAATGTAGTCAAGACCTTGCTTGATTAAACCCGGTTGGCGTATTAAATCGGGCAAATACCGCCAGGCACTGAGTGTGGATGCAGATTCAACCAGAGCGACAACATCCATTCCGGCATCCAGCATTTGATTGGCGACCACCAGTTGAAGGGGGCCGGTGCCGGCCAACAGAACCCGGTTGCCGGGCCGAATACGCTGGCTCTTTAGAAGCACCTGCGCCCCTCCGGCCGTCATGACTCCGGGAAGCGTCCACCCGGGGACGGGAACCGGACGTTCATATGCCCCGGTTGCCGCAATAATTGCCCGTGCATCTAAAAGTACCAAATCGCCACCGCGCGCAACAGCCAGTTGTTTCGAATCAAAAACCGACCATACCAGCGCATCGGTCCAAATGGTTATCCGGTCGGATAGGCTATCGACTTTCTGCAAAAGGGCTTGGCCATCTGCATAATCAACTCCGAGCACAAGGGAATCCATTACCCGATAGCTTGAAGGAAGCTGGCGATAAATTTGACCACCGGCCAGTAAATTTTCGTCGATCACCAGAACCTGAGCACCCATTTTCGCGGCAGCTATGGCGGCACTCAGGCCGGCGGGGCCTCCACCAATAATGGCTACCGGTACTTCCTCACGAACCCATCGTCCTGGAACCGGAGTGGGGGAATCCATATCGAAATGACCGAGTCCGTCTTGAAGCTCGATATTCTGTCCGGTTTGAACCGATGTTACACACGCCCGCACATTGGGTCGGCCATCAACGGTTACCAGACAACCGTGGCATGATCCCATGCAGCAGTAAAGGCCCCGTGGATCATTATGCTGCGGATCCCGGCGCAACTCACGGATGCCGGCCGCAGCCAGAACAGCACCAATGGTCTCGCCTTCAAAGGCCCGCACCGGTTTGCCGTTAACCGTAATGGGGATTTCTTTACCCCGCTTGATCCCGCTTTCTACTCGATAATCTTTCATTTCTTTAGTTTCAGACATCTTATCGAATTTATAATTTTTTAATTTCACCGCAGAGGCGCAGAGATCGCAAAGATATTATAATTTTTCAGCAAAGCGATCGACAGCAAATGCATCCAGGGGATGCTCGGTGGTTCCGTCCACAATCAGCTCGCTTACTGCTTTACCTGTAGCTGCACTGTAGCGCATGCCGGTTCTGCCATGGCCGGAAGCGATGATAAGCTTCGGGCACTCGGGCACCGGACCGATAATCGGCAAATTATCTTCGCTGATGGGACGAAATCCGGCGAAAAAACGCAATGCCCGCAGCCTCGCAATTAAAGGTACTGCACGTGTAAAGGCCCGCGTGAAGTTGGCAATTTTTTCCAGGGTAATACGGTTTTCAAAGCCGACAAACTCCGTATGGCTGCCAAGGTAGAAATTACCGGATGCAGTCTGCTTGATATACAAATGATCCGCAAATACTAGCAAGTGATGTGTTCTTTGCGAACAGGCTTCGGTGAGGATGACCTGACCGCGTGCCGGAACAATGGGGATTTCAATTGCAAGCGAAGAGAGAATTTCAGGGGTCCAGGCACCACCGGCCACGATAACCCAATCGGCCCGATACTCGCCGTTGGTTGTCACGATCCGATCAATGCGATTGTTTTTCAATTTTATTTCCCGCACCTGAACACCGTACTGCACCCGGCTTCCCCGGCGTAAGGCGGCTTCCAGATAACCTTCATAAAGACGAAACGGATTCACATGATAACTGGCCGAATGGTAAAATGCCGTGTGGGCGGCGCTTCCCAGCAAGGGTTCAAAACGAAGAATATCCGCTCCAACCATCCATTGGGCATCGATGCCCATTTCGCGAACTTCATCGTAAGCTGGCTTCAACTCCAGCGCCTCCTGGGAATTCATGGCAACATGAAGGGCGCCGTTTCGGATAACTTCCAGTGGCTGATTGAAATCCTGTTCGATATCCAGGATCAAATTAAAACTCTCAATACTTAACCGACGAAGTGTTTCGGGAGTTCCGCTGGTGCCGCTGATACCGATAATAGCCGCCGTAGTACCGGATGCACCTGCCCCCAGATGATCGCGTTCCAGCACAAGCACCTTAACACCGCGCCGCGAAAGAAAATAGGCGCAGGCGGTGCCGATCACACCGCCTCCAACAATGATGACATCAGCGTTCATATAGAAGTCCTAAACTTAGATTGATCTAAAGCGATCTTAAGTTCTTTTTAGTCTAAAGATGATTTGGATTCTTATTTTCAAACTAATTATTAGACAGGATTAACTGGATCAACTGGATTTTTCTGATCTTTACGAATGATCGCGAATTTTTGAGAATTGTATTATTTATCGCCGAAGGCGATTGGTGTTTCCAGGCTTTCTTGCGGAAAGCCTGGGTAAAAATAATCCTGTGAATCCTGTAAATCCTGTCTAAATATTTTTACATTAAAATTAGAATCCATTCCTTAATTACATCGCAAACCTCTAATCGCTCTGCCTGATGGTTACCATAAAAACACCGAGAATAATACCGACGCCGCCGACGAGTTTCAGCAGGGTAGGCATCGTATCAAATAAAAAAAATGCCCACAATATAGCAGCCACCGGACTGAGTGTCAGCACGATGGAGTGGATGCTCATTGTCATTCGGCGCAGAACAATGTAAAACAATGACCTGCTGACGACAACATCCACGGTTCCGGTCATGATCAGCAACAGCCAGGTACTCAAATCCGGCCATATCAGTGAGCGACGACCTAACGCAAAAAAGAAGAGTAAAATACTCGTTGTCAGAATCCGGAAAAAGAAAAAATCCACAAAAACGATATGTTCGCCATAACGTTTGACGATGGCGGTATGCAATGCATACATAAAGGCCGACAGGAGCACCAGCAACGACCCCAGACGAACATATTCACCGGGATGAAAGGTGATGACCAAAACTCCGGTTAACGCCAGCAGCGCCCCGAAAGCCTGGAATCGGGTGAATCTTTCCCGCAACCAAAATATTCCGAGTCCGACACTCATTAAAATCGAGGCCTTGCCCAGTATTGATGCCGTTCCTGCATCAATAAATGCCACCGCTTCGTAGTTGATGATGGTGCTGGCGGCGATGAGCGCACCGATGGAAAGAAAAAACCAAAAATGGCTTTTAAAAGCCCTAAAATGGATCTTTCGGCAACAAAAACCGTAGAGCCCGAATTCTACAGTTGCAACGGATAGAACGTAAAAAGCTGAAACGCTGGGTGAGATGTGGGGCAATAAAAGTCTGGCAAATATAAAATGGGTGCTATCGATAACTACCAGAGCGGCAATCAAAGATGCTTTTGTATAGGGAAAACCAAAACATCTCTGAGAATAATCGTCAGGTTTGGAGTTCATTCAACAAAGCCTCAGCTTCATCTCGAGCACCTTCGGTATTCGCGTCACCAAATCCCAAATCCAGTGCCGCCGAAAGACCGGCGACTTTGCCCTCAAACCAGGATTGTTTTAGACTCTGACTGCCGCTGGCTTCTCCGGCAACGTACATGTCGGTATCCACGCGCATATGCGAAGACGTCACCGGCTTGCGCGTGAATTGATGCGGCGATTCCAGAAGATATTGCCCCTGACTGGTGCGCTGGTAAACGAGTTCGCTGGCCGGGATTCGAGAGCCGGCAATGCAAAGCACATCGCATGTGATCTTAAAACCATGCAAAAATTTGCCCTCCGTATTCGTATTTACGGGTTTGATACGAACCCCTTTGATGTGTCGCCGGCCGAGGGCGGCTTCCACATCATGTTGAGGGTAGATGGGAATTGCCGCATCCTTTACACCGCGGGCAGCACCGGATGCCGTGACCTGATCTTCCTGCCGGCTGTCGATGATTGCCGCCACGGTCACACCGGCATCCAAAAGCTGTTGCGCAAGCCCATAACCTCTATCGTTGTTGGTGCTCACAACGGCTCTATTTCCGGGGCGGACAAAATCTCGATGCATCAGCCGTTGCAGTCCGCCGGCCAGAAAAATTCCCGGCAGATCGTTGTTTTCAAATAACATTGGGTTTTCATAACTGCCGGTTGCCACAACAACCCTCCGGGGCTTCAGTTCCCAGAACTCGCCTTCCCGCACGACAGCTAAAATGTCCTCATCATACCAGGCAAATGCCGTTGCGCCGGTAACAATGCGGCAGTTATCAAGCTGTTTGACCGCATGGGTAAGATCCGCTGCCATGTCGAATCCATATTTTCGACCGGAGGAATCCGGCACTTCATATTCCGCGGTATCATATTGGATTCTGCCCCCGGGGCTGTCTTCCTTTTCAATCAGCCAGACCTGTGCTCCCGCCTGACTCGCATGCAGTGCAGCCGAAAGTCCGGCAATCCCGCCGCCGATAACGGCCACATCAGGGCTGGCCGACCGCCTGCGCGGTGGAGAATGATTTTCGATATCCGATAGAGAACCGATGCCGGCCATCCTTCGTAAAAATCTCTCCCAGATATGATAGAGCCACCGCGGACGAATAAAACGCCGGTATTGAAAGCCGGGCCGAATCAAAAAATCCAGATAACCGGATACGGCGGCAACATCAAAATTCAACGACGGCCAGGCATTTTGGGATTCGACCTTCATACCCGGCTGAACGGATGTTGAACAGACACGCACGTTTGGAACGCCGTCCACCCGCATCAGACAATGAGAACAATGACCGGCAAGACAAAACAGTCCACGGGGCCGGTGATACTTGAAGCTGCGGCTGAATATCCGCAGGCCGGAAGCAAATAAAGCGGCGGCAATGGTTTCACGCTCATAACCGATAACGGGTCTACCATTGAATTGAAACGTGATGGCCTCCCCACGATCAATTTTAAAGTGGGGATGGCCCTGTATTCGCAGATCCGATGTCATTTAATTCGATGCTCCTTTTTGATGATCGCCGGCTCAATGATGAGTTCACCGGTTTTGAATCTCTCCGCATTGAAAGGACGAATTTCAGGCGACAATTCACCGCTGAGGATATATTCGGACAACGCTTTCCCGCCACCGGGGCCACCCATGAACCCGTATCCGCTCCAGGCCACAGACAAAATGAATCCTTCGATTTCCGGTATGGGACCAATTATGGGTGCATGATCGGGCGTCTGACTGGTCAAACCCGTCCACTGCCGCATCATGCGCACACCGGCCAAACGCGGAAACAGCCGGACGTATTTGCTGGCAATGGCGTAAGTGGTCCCCAGCGAGTTTTTCATGCTGGTAGAGGGCGTGAAATCGTCCTTTTCAGCACCGCCGATAAATTCACCCCGGGACGACTGGTGCATATAACACGACATCCCTGGCGCAGAAACCGCCTTCGGCAGAAAAGGCTTTAAGGGTTCGGTCACCATGATTTCAACCCGATGGGCCTCGGTGGGTAATTCGAAGCCTACCATTCGGGCCACTCGCTGATCATGCGCCCCGGCTGCGTTGACCACCGTTCGGGTTTCAACCGTACCACGTGAAGTTTTTACGGCTTTAACGCTGCCTGATTTAACCACAATATCCGTGACCTCGGTAAACGGATAAATATCGACGTTCAATCGAGACGCGGCCCGGGCATAACCCCAGATGGCCGCATCGTGTCTGGCAAAACCGGCATTGGTTTGCAGAAGGCCACCGGCAACCATAGCAGGATTCATGACCGGAATCAGCTTACGGACATCCTCCGCATCCAATAGTGTTGTCGTCAGGCCAAGTTCATGCTGAGCTTGCTGATTTTTCCTTAATCCTTCGAATTCTTCAGAATTGGTAGCCAGGATTATGTACCCGCGACGCGTAAACATGACATTAAAACCGACATCCGCAGCCAGATTTTCCCACAACTGAAGACTCTTATTCCAGAGGCCGATCCATTCCCTGGATCCGAAAGCCGATCGGATCATCTCACCGTTGCGGCCGCTGGCGCCGCTGCCCAAATAGCTTTTTTCAAAAACAACCACCCGCTGCGATCCGTCCCGGGCCAGATAATAGGCCAGCGCCAACCCCTGGATTCCGCCGCCGATAACGACTACATCATAATGCTTACGCATCTTCACCTCGTTCCTCTTCGACCGCCAGCCAGCCCAGAGGTATGGGCTCAGTCGGGGGACGCATGGTGGGCACCCTGAGATCTTCGATGGATTGACCGGTTTTTTCGGCAA
>Ga0209536_100007743_pt1 | contig 16263 bp, 11 predicted proteins | sample DeeMarSeWOR28_12_FD_187461 | JGI IMG/M metagenome (GOLD analysis project Ga0209536, IMG submission 187461) | Marine sediment microbial communities from White Oak River estuary, North Carolina - WOR-2-8_12 (SPAdes) (version 2) | ecosystem: Environmental > Aquatic > Marine > Intertidal zone >...
TGGGCACATCAAAGAAAACATCATCAGTAACAGCAGAAACCGGCAATCTTCTGGCGCGGGCGATCCAGCTCGCCAATTCGCCGCGGGTTATGGGATTTCCCGGATAAAAATTATCATCCGGATAGCCTTCAATTAGACCCAGGGTCGCCAGGTGCAGGATTTGGGTGCGCGCCCAGTGTTTTTTTCCGTCGTAAAGGGCTTCAACATCTGAGAAGGCTTTCAGGCGCAGGACTCGAATCGTTTTGGTGAAATGTTCTTTGCTCTGGTCAAGGGCACGAACCTCCACCAAATTTTTCCCGGGCCTAAGGACCAGGCCGCAGGCAAAAGAACCATTCGAATTGAAGCTTAATTCACGGTCATTTACTTTTAGGACCGCAAGGTCTCTGCCCCGCCCCCGCAACCACACCACCTCATCAAAAGTAATCAGCTTATCCTGGGGCTCGCCGATAACAATCCCAGCCACTGCCGGAGGGCAAACAGTTAAAAAGCAAAAAAGAGAAAGGAAAAAAATTCTCATCATTTTCGGCTATTTTAGCACACACCATCTAACTTGCAAATAGCCGAGTTGATGAAAAATCAAATATTTGATATATTACATTATAAGATGTTCCTCAAATCTCTTATCTTGCGGGGGTTTAAGACTTTCGCTGACGCAACCGAGATCGAGTTCGCCGAAGACGCGCGCATTACCGCGATTGTCGGTCCCAACGGCTGCGGGAAAAGCAATCTGTTGGATGCCACGCGCTGGGTGCTGGGCGAGAATAACCCGCGTGACCTGCGCGTCGCGAGCCTGGCCGATATTATTTTTAACGGCACCGCCTCCCGCAAATCGCTTTCGCTGGCTGAGGTCACCCTGGTTTTTGATAACACTTCAGGAAGGCTGCCGCTTGCTTTTGAAGAAGTATCCATTAAGCGCCGCACCTTCCGTGAGGGCGAAAGCGAATTCTTTATCAATAAAAACCAGTGCCGCCTGAAAGATATCCGCGACCTGCTGCTCGATACCGGACTGGGCGAAGGCACCTATTCCATTATCACCCAGGGACAGGTAGACGCCATTCTCTCCAGCAAGGGAGAGGAACGCCGGGCGGTCTTCGAAGAGGCGGCCGGCATCAACAAATACAAGTTCAGAAAAATTTCCGCTGAAAAGAAATTAATTGCCGCTGAACAGAATATCCTGCGCATCAGCGATCTGAAGATCGAGGTCGGCGAACATATCATCACCCTGGAAGAACAGGCCCGCAAGGCCCGGGAATACCTCGAGATCCAATCACGCATTAAAGAACTGGATATCGGGCTCTGCAACCGGCTGATCGGCAATATAAACGAAAAAAGCACAAAACTGCAGGATGAGCTGGAACAGGTTAAGCAGGTCTCCCAGGTAAAAAAACAAACCGAGGAAAAAGACCAGGCGGAAATTGCGGCGTTGAAAGAAGCGCATCGCAAATTAGAGATCGAAGTCGACGAGATGCTGCTTGGGTTTGAAGAAGAAAAAGATAAGGTGCGGGATATCGAGCTCGACCGCCGTTTCGCCGAAGGGGAACTTCAGCGCGAAGAGCGGATGCTGCAGGAGCTTGAGGAACGCGCCAGATCGATCCAGGAAAAGATCGCCGCCGCCCGGCAAAAACTTGAAGAGGAAGAAAAACATCTCGATCTCTCCGGCACGCCGTTATCGGATCTCTTCGAAAACTTACTTTCGACCGCGGCCGGGATGGTGGACGCCCTTTCCGAGATCCTTCTCTTCCTGGGCAAAGGGAAAAGCATTTCCCTCAATCTGGGAAAGAACCTGGAAAAGGAAGAGGCTTATAAGCTGAAACTTGAAATGCTCGAGGAAGAAAAGAAAAAGATCGCCGAAGAAAAAGAAAGGGTCGAATTTGCCCTGCAGGCCCACCGCAATCAGCTCCAGAATCTTTCCGGGAAAATCGAAGAAGAAAAAAACAAACAGACCATCTCGGCCCTGCTTCCCCAAAAGAAACAGGAAAAAGAAGCTCTTTCCGCAAAGATCGCTGAACTGGAGGAAAAGATCCGCAGCGACTCGCAGCTGGAGCGCGAAAGCCATGACCGCGAAAACGCTCTGCAGATCTCGCTGGCCAAGCTTGAGGGCGAATTAAACGGCATCCGCGAAAAGCTGTCCCTCGAATATAATTTAAGTCTCGAAGAGGCCGCTTCCCTGCCCCATAAAGCTCCGAACGTCACCAAGGCTAAGGTTGAAGTAGAAGAAGGAAAGTCGCGGTTGCGGCAACTCGAACCGGTAAACCTACTGGCCATCGAGGAGTTCGAAAAAGAGAAAGAGCGCCTCTCTTTTATCGAGGCCCAGCTGATGGACCTCAGTTCGGCCCGCGACAATCTGCGCAGCCTGATCATTGAGCTCGATTTGAAAGCAGAGCAGACCTTTACCGAAACCATGCAGAAATTATCCGAGGTTTTTTCGGAGACTTTTTCCAAGCTTTTCGTGGGCGGAGAAGCAAAGATCACCCTCACCCCCGGCGTGCCGACGCTGGAAGCCGAAATCGAAATTTCGGTTAAACCCTCCGGGAGAAAATGGCTCCCTCTCTCCATTCTCTCCGGCGGAGAGCGCGCGCTGTCGGCGATCGCCGTGCTTTTCTCACTGCTCAAGATCCGGCCCAGCCCCTTCTGCTTCCTGGACGAGGTGGATGCCGCGCTTGACGACGCAAATATCGGGCGATTCAATGAGATCGTCAAAGATTTTTCTGCCCAAAGCCAGATCCTAATAATTACCCACAACAAAAGAACCATGGCCGTGGCTGACAATATTTACGGAGTTACCATGGAGGAACCCGGAGTTTCCAAAGTAATATCTATGAAGTTGGCCGAGGCCGCTCGATGAAGCATCTATCGGTTCTCATCTGCTCCCTCTTAATATTCGCTACGGCATATGCCGAGGATGGTCCGCGCGCGGTCTGGGACAGATTCGGGGTTGTGATCAATGACACGCCGGGCAATACTACTCAGCAGAACCCAAAATTGGTCGGCGACGCCCAAGGCAACTATATCCTGGCATGGGAAGACGGACGCTCCGGCTATCACAATATCTTTTGCCAGAAGATCGATAAAAACGGATCACTCCTCTGGACGAATGACGGCATCGCCGCCGGGCCGGCGCGGGGAAACCAGAATTTCCTGCGGGCGGTAAGCGACGGAGCCGGCGGGGCAATCCTTGTCTGGCAGGACTATCGCCAAGGCAATTCCGATATCTACGCTCAGCGCATAAGTCCGAGCGGAACCCTCCTCTGGGGAAGCGCCGGTGTCCCGGTCAGTCGCGCTCCGGACGGACAATTCGCCCCCGAGATCGTTTCCGACGGCGTGGGCGGCACCATTATCACTTGGCATGACTACCGCAGCGGCAGCGGCGAAGATATTTACGCCCAGCACATCGACGGCGGCGGCCGGCCGGTTTGGGACGAAGACGGCATCCCAATCTCCACAGGCCCCGGCACGCAGTGGTACCCTAAAATCTCTGGTGACGGCGCGGGGGGCGCAATCATTGCCTGGACCGACGGGAGGATAAGTTCATCCGACAATAACATTTATGCGCAGCGGATAGATGCCAGCGGAAGGACCCTCTGGGAAAAGGACGGAAAAGCGATCTGTCGGGCATCCCAGAACCAGGAAAGGCCGGATATTATCCCCATGGACGGCGGAGCGGTCCTTGCCTGGAACGATTTCCGCTCCGGCAATGTGGATATCTATGCACAGAAAATTGACCTCAACGGGAATCCGCTCTGGGAAAAAGACGGGGTCGCGGTCTGTCAACTTATGTATGCGCAAAAGGATCCAAAACTCTCAAGCGACGGCAACGGAGGCGCCATCATCATCTGGACTGACAACCGCGCCGAAAAAAGTGATATCTACGGGCAGCGCATCCATGAAGACGGGACTATCGCCTGGCAGTTGAACGGCAGGCCAATCGCTCAGGTCGATGGTGAACAAGTAGATGCCGGAATAATCAAGTTACAAAGCGAGGAATGGATCGCCGTTTGGGAAGATAATCGCAACGGAAAGAGCGATCTGTTCGCTCAAAAAATAAACAGCTCGGGCACTGTACTCTGGAAAGCAGGCGGACTGGCCGTGGCTTCCGCCCCAGGGTTGCAAACCTCCCCTTCCTTCGCGCTCAGCCCAGCTGGCAACATCGTGTTTGCCTGGGCAGACAGCCGAACCGGGAATTCCAACCTCCGTTCCCAGAAAATCTCATCCGATGGTGAATTGCTCTGGGGAAAGGACGGAAAAATTATTTGCCAGGCAATAGGATCGGTCGTCCAGCAGAACCTGGACCTCGCCTTTAACAAGCATGGAGAAATTATCTTGGTTTTCGAGGATGCTCGCTCCGGCTTCTTTAACATTTATGCCCAAAAAATCAGCCCGAACGGGCGGCTTGCCTGGGGAATGGATGGAATTGCGGTCGCCAAAATCGCGGCCAACCAATCCAGCCCGAAAATTATCACCGACACTAGGGGGGGCGCTATTATCTGCTGGGAAGACCATCGCGCGCCGGATTATCCTAAGATCCGAGTACAGCATCTGGATAGATCCGGTAAAAATATTTGGGAAAGCAGCCTCTCGATCGCCCAGATCAAATCCCGGCAGGTCAACCCAAAGATGATTCCGGACGGGTCCGGCGGAGCGATCATTATCTGGCAGGATGACCGCGATGTTTTAGGCCTCCAGGACATTTATGCCCAGCGGGTATCCAGCCAGGGAAAACTTCTTTGGGGGAACGCAGGTGTTGCCCTGATCTCCGCCAACGGGGATCAGATCGATCCGGTTATGGTCTCCGATGGGAGGGGCGGCGCAATTGCCGCCTGGACAGATTTTCGCCGCGGTGACCGAAATCCTGATATCTATATCCAGCGGATCAGCGCCAAAGGCGCGCTCCTTTGGAAAAAAGAAGGCTCCATGGTCTGCGGGGCGCCCGACGTTCAGCGCAGTCCCCGGATAATCACCGACGGCAGCGGGGGAGCGATTGTCGCCTGGACAGATAAAGGCGGCGGCAGCTACGATATCTACGTTCAAAGGATCAATAAAAACGGTGTGCCCGTCTGGATGAAAGACGGGATCCCTCTCAACCAATCCAGCCGGACCCAGCAGAACGCGAAATTTGGCACACGCGATATTTTAGTCTGGGAAGATTATCGTTACGGGAACTGGGATATCTTTGCCGGGGCAATTGAGCCATCGGGAAAACTAGCCTGGAAAAGCGAAGGAGCTCCCGTTGCCACTGTCCCGCACACCCAGTATGCCCCGCAGGTCATGCCATGGAAAGGCGGCAGCATCCTTATCGTCTGGGAAGACTACCGCAGCGGCCAGCAATATGAAATTTATGTTCAAAATTTAAATGCGGGGGGGGAACCGGTTTGGGGCGAAAACGGGATCCAAGTTAAAACGAAAGATGGGGGAAGAGACCCTAAGATTATGGTTTCCCCCTGGGATAACAGCTTTTACATCTTCTGGGAAGATTATTCAAATGGCGGCCGGGCGATCCACGGCCAAAGATATTTTGTGAATTAACTATTTAGCCTGCTTCTTAAGCTCCGCAATCATGTTCGTTTGTTCCCAGGGAAGATTAAGCTCAGGGCGGCCAAAATGACCGTAAGCGGCAACCTGTTTATAAAGCGGGCGGCGTAAATTCAATTTTTTAATGATCATCCCAGGCCGTAAATCAAACACCTTATCGACCGCATCTGCGATCTCATCATCGGCTATTTTCCCGGTGCCAAAAGTATCTACCATAACCGATAACGGCCGGGCGATCCCGATGGCATACGCGATCTGCACTTCGCATTTCCTCGCCAATCCAGCAGCCACAATATTCTTGGCGACCCAGCGCGCCGCATAGGTCCCGGATCGGTCAACTTTTGTCGGGTCCTTCCCGGAGAATGCTCCCCCGCCGTGGCGGGAATAGCCGCCGTAAGTATCCACGATAATTTTTCTACCGGTCACTCCGCTGTCTCCCTGCGGCCCGCCGATCACAAAGCGGCCGGTCGGATTAACATAATACTTAATTTTATCGTCTACCAGCTCTTGCGGAAGGATCGGAAGAATGACCCGTTCGATAATATCCTCCTTGATCTGCTCAAGCTTTACTTCGGGGGCATGCTGCGCCGCAATCAGCGCCGTGTGAACTCTAATCGGCTTTCCATTATCGTATTCGATGGTAACCTGTGATTTCCCGTCCGGGCGCAGGTAAGAGAGCTCCCCAGTTTTTCTGACTTCCGCCAGCTTTTTGGCCAGCCGGTGGGAAAGGACGATCGGCAGCGGCATCAGCTCCTCGGTCTCATCGCAGGCATAGCCAAACATCAACCCCTGGTCCCCGGCACCCAGCCCGGCAAGGTCTTCTTTTATGACTTCGCCATCCCTGATTTCTAATGCTTTATCAACCCCGCGGGCAATATCCTTGGATTGCTCTTTAATCGCCACCATAACTCCGCAGGTTTCATAATCGAAACCATACTTGGCACGAGTATAACCGATCTCTTTAATAGTTTTCCGGACAATTTGGGGAATTTCAACATAACAGCCGGTGGTAACCTCCCCCGCCACGACCGCCAAACCATTAGTCACTAAAGTTTCAACTGCAACTCTGCCGGGGGGATCCTTCTCCATGATGGCGTCTAAGATCGCATCTGAAACCTGATCGCAGACTTTATCGGGGTGTCCTTCGGTAACCGATTCAGAAGTAAAAAGATGCTTCCTGTTCATTTTATTTTCCTCCCTCATATGAGCGGACCGGATATTAAATGAGACTTAAGCAGTATACTTGCCTGTCTCCCCCTTTGTCAACATATGTTAGAATAGGCCAATGCGAGACAGATCAAGATGGGCAAAAAAATTGATCGGCGCCGCACTTTTTTTATTAACTTTCGCCATATTCATTATGACCCTTTGCCCAACCGTGCCACCGCGCGACAGTGGCGAGCTGATCACCGCCGCCTACACTTTGGGGATCGCCCATCCGCCCGGTTACCCGCTCTATGCTCTGCTGGGAAAAATGTTCACCTTTATCCCATACGGGTCGATCGCCTGGCGGGTGAACTTGATGTCCGCCTTTTTTGCCTCCGTAACAATAACCATCATCTATTATTTTATTCTAGGATTGACGGGAAGCATCTTGGCAGCGGTTACTGCCCCTTTAATCCTCGCTTTTGCACCATTTTTTTGGAACCTCGCCGTTATTGCCGAAGTCTTTCAATTAAACCTACTTTTCGCTGCTCTAACAATCTGTCTGTTATGGCTCTGGAAAGAAAAAAAGGATTATAAAATACTCCTCGTGTTTTCTTTTGTTTATGGCCTGAGCTTTACTAATCACCACACCATGGCCTTATTGGCGCCAGGCTTTGCCTATTTAATATGGGTCACGGATAAAAATATTTACTTTAAGGCTAAAAATTGGTTGCTGCTTGGCGCCAGTTTTCTGCTGGGCCTGATCCCTTATTTATATTTGCCGATCCGCTCCCTGGCTAACCCATATATTGACTGGGGCGATCCACAAACCTTAGGAAAATTCATCGACGTCATTACCCGACGACACTTTGGACCCATGAGACTTGACCCTGCATTGCCGCAGGCCGCGTACACGTGGGAAATGATCACGGCCAATCTGAAGACCTATTTCGGCTGGCTCATCCGCCAATTCATTTTTGCTGGATTCTTGTTCGGCATTCTCGGCGCGGTTGCCCAATTCATAAAACAGAGAAAAATATTCACTTGGTTTGTTCTTATTTTTCTATGCAGCGGCCTGCTTTTTGTTTTCCTGGCCGCCTATCCTTTTCATGACCCAAAACTTGTTCTGTATTGCTCCACTATCCTAAGAAGATTTATGCTGCCCAGCTTATTAATTTTTACTTTTTGGGTCGCCCAGGGAATCGCGGAGCTGGAAAAATGGCCGGCGGTCAAAAGATACAAACCGGCCCTGGTCATATTTATTGCCATCCTGCCTCTGGCATCTCTGACTCTCAACTATAAACAAGCCGACATGAGCAAATATTATTATGCTGAGGATCTAATTAAAAATATTTTTAAGTCGGCCAAGCCAAACTCGATCATCTTTGCCAACTCTGACACCTCTTTGTTCAGCATGTGGTATATGCAGGGAGTTGAAGGCCTTAGGCCCGACATCACCATCATTAGCTCCATGCCGCAAATCTGGAGGGCCGAAAGGTTGATCCAAAAGCTCCCGGGAACGGTGGGCCTCCCGGATAATCCAACTAAAGATCAAATTGCCGGAAAGATCGCCTCATATCCCAGCGGATTACATTTTTATCAGGAGCTGATCAAGAATAATGCCGACAAGATTGATATTTATTCCGATCTGGATGATCCAAAAACCTTTGGCCGGTCGTTCAATCTACTGGCTCCGAATGGACTGCTTTTTAAGTTTATGCCCACAACTGCCATCCAGGCTAAGATAAATAACTTAGAAAAAACATATTCTTTGTGGGACAAATATCAATATCGCTCAAACTTGAATTCAGCCAATATGCAGGATTACGCAACAAGAGAAATATTAACATTTTATGCAGAAGGATATAATTTTGCCGGCACAATCTACGCCACGAGCAAGCAGTATGATAAAGCCGGCAAAGAGTTTATGAAAGCCTTAAAAATCTACCCTCATTATCCATCCGCCAGGATAAATTTAAAAAAACTCCGCGGCATTCTCCAAAATAACTAAGGAATGTATTTTAACGCCGCCCCACCAGACCCGACCGCCCATCCTTCCGTGCTGCTTGAAAAATGCACATCATAAAGAATATTGGTCGTTCCCGTCCCCTCAATTTCCCAAGAGGTTCCGGCATTTGTTGTGTGGATGATCACTCCATTGCCGCCTACGGCCCAGCCTTCTTGGGCATCAAGAAAATAGACGCCGTATAGATTCTCCAAAACCCCCGAGCTCTGCGGCGTCCAGCTAGCGGTCGTTCCATTCACCGGATTGGTTGAGTAAAGAATTGTCCCGTTATCGCCCACGATCCAGCTGTTCCAGAACCCGGTTTGATAAACCGCATTAAGGTTCTCAGAAACCCCGCTATTTTGTGTTAACCAGGTTGATCCGCCATCACTTGTAAAACGGATTGTCCCGTTATCGCCCACCACCCATCCATAGTTTGAGTACTGAAAATGAGTACGATTTAATTTCTGAGTCGTGTTGCTGTTTTGTACGGCCCACCCTGATCCCCCATCAGTGGTATGAAGAATAATTCCATTGGCCCCCACCGCCCAACCCAGATCGTATTCATTCAGCTTGTCACTAAAGCGCACGCCGTAAAGTGCCTCCGGCGTGATACTGATCGCGGATCCCAAGCTACTGTAGCCGGTTGTTTGCAGAAATGTTCCGACGTTTCCAACCACTGCGGTACGGTGGTTGACGGTATCGTCCGTATAATGGATATCATTCAAGCTCTCGGACGTGCCGGGAGACCAATCCGACCAGACTCCGGAGATAAACCTGATCGCCACCCCATTATTGCCAACCGCATATGTCGTGAAGTCGCCAGGACTGTGCACCGCATAAAGATCTTCAGAGGTTGAGCTGTTATACGCCTGCCAAAGGGTTGTGGTCGTAACCGTTGTTGTAGTTGTCGTGGTTGACAAAACAGTTGTGGAGGTTGAGGCAGTTGTAGTTGTAGTTGTGGTCGTTTCGGTTGAAACTGTTCTCCCGCAACCCGAGCTGAAACTAAATAAAACGCCGGTCAGCAAAAGACAGATCAATCGGTTCTTCACAACTTGCGCTCCTTAAATAAATATTTATTTAAGCTTACCTTGCCTCAATTGCTAAGTCAACTTAAAAACTATATAATAATGTTATGGGCAATCTCAGCGATCATTTTAACCATAAGGATTTCGCCTGCCGCTGTCCGGAGTGCAAAGGCGAATATCGCGTCCATCTTGGTCTAGTTGGGGCGCTCGAACAGATCGGCGGACATTTCAGAAAAAAGGTGCGCATTGTTTCTGCCTACTGGTGCGATGCCTATTATGAAAAAAAGATCAATAAGACCAAGCGAAGTTCTCACACCAAGGGCAAAGCCGCCCACATTAAAATCGATGGCGTATTGACCCAGGACCTTTTTAAATACTGCGAAACGATTCCTGAGCTCAGAGGAATGGTTTTCTATCCCAATGCCGACTATATCCACATTGATACCCGCACTGCCGATGAACCGGTAAGACTGGTTAAAGAGGGGAGCGACTATCTCCCGCTGACCGCCGAAAAAAGATCCAAATATGGACTCTGAGCTGCTCCAAAAATTTATTGCCCATCTCAAAACTGAACGCAACTATTCGAAGCATACGCTTTCCAATTACGGGCTGGATCTCCGTTTTTTGATCGGCTTCCTCGGCAAAAAAAAGATCGACCGCTCCGCCGCCCGAGAATATTTGTTGGAGCTCGAAAAGAAAAGGTTTTCCCGGCGATCGGTCGCCCGAAAGCTGTCTTCTGCCCGATCTTTTTTCAGGTTCCTGGCGCGCGAAAAAATTATCGACAAAAATCCCTTTGAAAATCTGCTCACGCCCAAGCTTCCCAAAAAACTGCCCAATTTCCTTTATCCGGAAGAGATAAAATCATTGTTCGCCGCCCCGGACATGAAAACCCCAAAAGGATTGCGCGACAAAGCGATCTTTGAGGTCATTTATGGAACCGGGCTGCGCGTCATGGAAATTATCCGCATGAACTTAAACGATATCAATTTTGACGAAGGGGAAATCAAAGTGCTGGGAAAGGGTTCGAAAGAAAGGATCGTGCTCTTTGGGTCGCATGCCCGGCGGGCGATGCAGGAGTACTTGAAAGAAGGGAGGCCAACTTTTTCTTCCGGGAAAAAGAATCCGGCCTTTTTTATCAACCGCCGCGGAGGAAGACTAACCGCGCGCTCAGTTGAGCGAATTATCGTCCATTATACAAAAAAAGCAGGCATTACCAAAAAAGTGACGCCGCACACCCTGCGGCATTCTTTTGCGACCCATTTGCTTTCAGGGGGAGCGGACCTCAGAATGGTCCAGGAACTTCTGGGGCATGTTTCGCTCTCAACCACCCAAGTTTATACGCACATTACCAAGGAAAGGCTCAAACAGGTCTATGATTCTTCACACCCGCGGGCCCGTCACTGAGAGACCGCATATTTAAGGCTGCTGTTGTCCGCATCTTTATAGCTGATATTAATTTCCCCTTCTCCATCCACCGCAAGCCCGGAGTCCCTTCCTACATCCGCCGCATTGTCGATGGTTTTAAGCTCCCACGTCCCGGAAATATTATACGCATACTTCAAATTCCCGTTTCCGGTATCATAGTAGCTGATATGAATCCCATCATTTGCGTCAACTGCTATCGATGGGAATTCCCCAACATCCCCTGAATCGAGGATCGTCTTTACCCAGGACCCTGAAGCATTCGTCGCATAGCGCAGCTCTCCGTTTTTCATGTAGTAACTGATATGCGCCTTATTATTCGAATCCAGCGCCAGCGAAACATCCCGGAATGAGCTGGCCGCCGAATCGCCGATGAATTCCGGCGTTGACCAGGCCCCGGATACATTGTTTATATACTTAATGTCATTCGCGGTGGAATCAAGATAGGCGATATGGACCTTCCCATTTGAATCCATAGCCAAATAACAATCGGATCCTACATGCGCGCTGTTATCAAGCGTGGAGACCGACCAGGCCCCGAAATTCCCGGTGGCGTATTTTAAGCTTGTATTAGTACTATCACTGTAAGCGATATGCACACCTCCCCCAAGATCAATCCCGATCGATGTCGAAAATCCGACGCTCCCAGAGGCATCCACAGTTTCCGTCTGCCAAGTGCCAGAAGAATTAGTTGCATACTTCAGATCCTCGCTCCCGGTTCCTTTCCAGTAACTTATATGGATCTTCCCCGTCGAATCAACTGCAATTGAATTATGCCCTCCTACATATCCACTCTCTAGAGTGGAAGCCGCCCAGGAACCGAAATCTCCGACAGCATATCGCAAATTGTTACTTGCCTGCTGATAAGCGATATGGACGCTGCCAATGGCAATCGAGGTATTGCCGGTGACCGCGCCGGTATCATCCACCGTCTCAGTCGCGAACGATATGGCCTTGGTCGTAAAACTCCAAGTATAAGGGATCCCCATATGGATGCCGGCCTGATCTTTCACTGCTCCCTCGATCGTTACCGTATAAGTCGTTCCGTAAGCCAGATAATTTGTCGGCGTAAAGCTGGCAGTTTTGGTTCCCGCGTCATAGGAAACCGACCCGGCAACCTCCCCCAGCACACTGCTTACTTTAATGTTTGAAGTATTGATCGTGCTCGCGTCCATGGCTTTATCAAAGGTCGCGGTAATGAGTGCACCCGTTCTCTCGGCGCCGGTCGACCCGTTTGCCGGAGCGACAGAACTAACATTAGGGGCCGAAGGATGCTGGGTCGTAGTTGTGGTCGTAGTTGTAGGCGTCACAGGGTGCGCGCTCAAAGTGAATTTCCAGATAACCATCGAGGTCTTAAGCGCATTGCCGAAAACATCGACAAGTTTACCTTCCCGCGGAACAATCTCAATCACCGAGGATGCTCCGCCGGTCCAACCGCCGATCCCCGAGACGATCATCGTCTTTGAATCCCAGCTCCAGCTAAGGGCCGCGGATGAAAGATCGGGATCGCCTCCCGTATGGTTCGGGCCATATTTTAATATTTCGGTAAACAGGTTATCGACCGTAATACTCTCCTGAGAAAGCAAATAGTTTATGGTGTGGTCGATCTGGAAATTAAAAGTGGCCGAAAGCGTTTCGGTCCCGGAAAGGCCTGTGGCGTCCAAGGCCGGCAAACGGTCAGTGATCTTTAGGATCTCTGGCAGTTCCCCGGTCTGTTGGCAGCCAACCCCCATAAATAGGACAAACACCAAGGCGGCAAACAAAATACTTTTTTTCATAAATCCCCCCACTGCAGCTTGATTGGCCCAATTATAATACAATTCGAGTGAAATTTTCCATACTTATTTACAATAAAGTAGTGTATGCGAACAGGATTAAATCCAGCCGGCAGAATCTTTTTAAGGCCTCCCACCGCTCCGCGCGGCGGCGGGGCCGGCCCGATATTTCCCAATGAGTTCAACGCCGTGATCCGCCGGGGCGTGAGCCTTCGCAAGCTCTTCGAGATCTATTCCGAAAGAGTTTCCAAACATTTTGATCCGGCGGGCCAAGTGCCTTTTGTTAAAGTCCTGATGGCCCGGGCCAAGTGGCTATTTGAATTCCAAAACGACATCGACTCTACGATTAAAGTCTGGACCTTTACCCATTCCCAAAACATCCCGGCGAATTCAAAGGACCGGATTATCCGGACAATGGTCGAGGTCGGCAACAAAGTTAGCGATCAAGATCTAGATGCGACCATCAAGATCTGGTCCGCCGCCTACCGCGCGATCGGAGACCACCAAGATCCAAAAGCCCGGGGCATCATCTCCAACATGTGGGTTTTTGTGCGCCGTTATTTATCCGGCAAACACTGGAAGATCGTCCCGGCAATTAAGGTTCTGCACGCCGTATACTCGCTTTGCGGAGATTCCAACATGGCAGAATCCGTCGTTTCTTACATTATGAGTAATGGGGCAAACTCAAGAAATGTGCGCTACGAGGGGACCCGCTTTCTAGGACAGAGCAACCGCCATGGGCTCAACCCTTCTTTCCACGCCCGCGCCGTTGGGGGCCTTCTTTACTACGACCGGGATTATCCGGGCGTAATAAACTTTGTCGATTCCTTCAAAAGGCCAACGGCGCCGCTGCTGGCGTTGAAGGCGGAGGCATTGCGCAAGCAGCAAAAGCCCGACCAGGCGATCAAGATCTCCAATCGGCTGTTAAAAAGATTTTCCGGACGGACCGACCTCAGCGCGTCCGAAGCACGGGTCGTGGTCGACTCTCTCTGCTGCCGCGGCTACTGCCGGACCGAAAAGGGAAAGGCAAGCAATAACCAAAGAACGCTCAGCCGCGCCGTCGCCGACTTCAACCTCGCCATCCGAAAATCAAAACAGTTTAACCTGCCTGTCCCGCCCCGCTCATACACCGGCCTATCGCGCGCGTATGAATTGCAAGGAGAACATGAAAAAGCGGTAATTGCCGCCCAGAAAGCGTTGCAAATAGACCACAATAGCAAGAAGGCCCTCAAGGACATTGCCCGCCTCACCCCTCCCCCAGCTTAACATTGACAACCCCCCTAAATTTCCAGTATAATTGACCTTCGTTGTCCCGTCGCACTTTATTATTATGTGATTATGGAATCGACGGGATCCTGAGATAATCGAAGGATGAAAATTGACCTTACCGAGGTACTGCATAAGGTTGGGAATGAAACTAACATTGAGGAAACTGACAAGATCAGCTTCCCGGAAGACAACCTGACCCTTACCCAGCCGGTCAAAGTCAATCTTCACCTGGTTAATGCTGGAATGTCAGTTTTGGCTAACGGGAAGGCCAAAACTGAGGCCGAGCTGGAATGCTCAAGATGCCTGAAAAAATATAAGGTCCCGCTCGCGATCGACATCGATGAGGAATTCTCCAAAGAACCCTTCGAGCCGAAAAGCGGAGGCGCCGTTGATCTAAAAGCGGAAGATTTTGTCTATCCGATCGAGAAAGACAATACTATCGATCTTGCTGAGATCCTGCGGCAGGATCTTCTGCTTGCGATACCAATAAAAACCCTCTGCAGCCCGGACTGCCGGGGAATAAGTCCCGAGCGTAAGCCGGGGGGAAAAGGAGAAGAATAGCCATGCCAATGCCGAAAAAAAGACATTCGAACAGCCGCCAGGGAAAGAGGAGGTTCTCAAATTACCGCCTTTCTGGAGTATCTGTTAGCCGTTGCTCACAATGCGGCGCCCCCGCCCTTCCACACCACGCCTGTCCTTCCTGCGGCACCTACAAAGGCCGCCAAGTAAAGAAAATAAAAGATAAAAAAGCCCCTCGACAAGCTCAGGGCAAGGGAAAGAAGGAGAAGGAATAAGTGGTAAGGATCGCACTGGATGCGATGGGGGGAGACCATGCCCCTGCCGAGATCGTAAAAGGCGCTGTTCTTGCAAGTCGGGAGTCCCCGGTTGAGGTCCTGCTTGTCGGAGATGAATCTAAGATCCAGAAAGAACTCCAGCATTACAAGATCCGCGGAAACGTTAAAGTCGTCCACGCCTCCGAAGTTATCGACATGGATGACGCCCCCGCACAAGCCGTTAAGCAAAAGAAAGACGCCTCCATCAATGTTGCCGTCTCTCTGGTAAAGGAAGGGAAAGCCGATGCCGTCGTCTCGGCCGGGAACACGGGAGCGATCATGGCCGCCTCGCTGTTTAAGCTTGGCCGGGTCAAGGGCATTGAACGGCCGGCGATCGCCACTGAATTCCCCCTCCCGGCCGGCAAGGTCCTGCTGCTCGACATGGGAGCAAATGTCGACTGCAAACCAAAGCACCTCCAGCAATTTGCCATGATGGGAAGCCTCTACGCCCAATACGTTCTGCATATAGATAATCCGCGCGTCGGACTGTTAAACATTGGGGAAGAAAAAGAAAAAGGGAACGAATTGACGCGGGAGAGCTGGCCGCTCATAAAACAACTCCCGATAAACTTTATTGGAAACGTGGAATCCAAAGAAATTTTTAATGGCGTAGCGGATGTAATCGTCTGCGACGGATTTGTCGGCAATCTTATATTAAAATTTGCCGAAAGTTTTGCCGGGGCCGTGTTCAAGCTGCTCCGCAATGAACTTTCCGGCGGAATATTAAATAAGATCGGGCTGGCTTTTCTCCTGCCCGCCTTTCTTCGGCTGCGCAAAAAGATCACCTATGACGAATATGGCGGCGCCCCCCTGCTGGGGATCTCCGCAGTGGTCTACAAATCTCATGGCCGCTCCAATGCCCGGGCGATCAAAAACGCCATCCGGGAATCCGCAGAAGCCGCAGAAAAAAATATGGTGGAAGCGATTTCCAAGGCTGGAGAAACTCTATGAAAGCGGTTATCACGGGCGTCGGGTCCTGCACTCCGCCTAAAGTAGTCACCAACGAAGATCTTTCCAAAATGGTCGAGACCTCGGACGAATGGATCCGCACCCGCACCGGCATTCAGGAACGAAGGGTTACGGACGATAAAACCTCCACATCCGACCTGGCTTTTACCGCCGCCGAGCGGGCGCTGGCGTCAGCCAAGCTCCCGCCCGAAGAGCTCGATCTGATCATCGTCGGCACCACTTCGCCGGATTATCTTTTCCCTTCGGTGGGCTGCATCCTGCAGGCGCGGCTGAAAGCAGCGAAAGCC
>Ga0209536_100007744_pt1 | contig 16262 bp, 14 predicted proteins | sample DeeMarSeWOR28_12_FD_187461 | JGI IMG/M metagenome (GOLD analysis project Ga0209536, IMG submission 187461) | Marine sediment microbial communities from White Oak River estuary, North Carolina - WOR-2-8_12 (SPAdes) (version 2) | ecosystem: Environmental > Aquatic > Marine > Intertidal zone >...
CATGAATAATAAATTCAAACAGTTTTTGCCTTTCTAATATTTTTTGATCTTCTTTTATCTTTCGGTCAATATCCCGCTGGACAGTTCCGTAAATACTGCCCAATATTGAATTGGCAGTGAATTCATCATCAACCTCTCTGAAATGATTCTCTTTTATTCCCATCCTGATGATTTCCACCAATTGCTCTTTAAGATGGTTTTCAAGATTTCGTAATTTATCACAAAAGTTACTATCCGAATTCATCGATTCTTTTTTGTACATCAAAAAGAAGTTCTGGTATTTCATCATGAACATATAAACATGTAAAACGAAAGTACGAAGAGAATCAATACTATTATGTTCCGACTTTATCTTTTCAGTAAGAGAATTAAGAAGGTTCTCCATTCTCAAACTCATTATTGTAAAATAAAGTTCTTCCTTTGATGTGAAATAATTGTAAACAGTTCCTTTTGCAACACCTATCATCTTAGCAACATCTTCCATCATAACCTCGTGATAGCTCTTTTGCGAAAAGAGATCGGCAGCTGCATTAAGAATCCGCTCTCTTTTAATCTGTTTTTTTGTTCCTGTTTTTTCTTTTACCGGCATTGTTATTATTTTATACTCCAATCATTCAAAGCCAATATGTCACCATGTACAGGATCAATAAGCACTTCCTTACCACTTCCGCGGTAGCCAAAATCGCCGGTAAATTCGCGTATTGTTGATAGAATATGCCACACATAAATTTGTCTTTCGGGATTCCAGATAAAACCAACCTGCCAGTCCTTAACACCTTTTTCCAGCCCGTATCTTTCAGCAATAGATACTGCACCATCCCGGTCAATCTGCCAGTTACAATCTGTCGGTCTATCCTTGCAATTTGGAATTCCGATAATATCTCTTTTTTTAACTACGTTTCCAATGCTGTCAACAGTAAAAGAAATTATCGTATTTACATAAGGTTTTTCCGGCAAGTAAAGGTGGTAAGCCATTTGGTAATATGGCGGTGTGCGTTTTGTTCTAACAAAATCCGGAGTAATATAACTTTTAAAAAACTCCTCTCCTGTTTTCGAAATAATAAATTTATTGGCATTATTAAGCACATCAATTGGAACAACTGCCTCGTCCTTTTTACCGCAGGTTGAACAACTGCAGGAATATAATGTCCAGCTAATTACTAAAACCATAATTGTGAACATCACAAATTTTAGAAATAGTTTCATGACCTCCTCGAGTTGTTATAGATATCTTGTAAAACTGATTTTGCACCAGCTTTTAGTAAATCTTTTGCAAGTGATTTGCCTAATTTCTCCGGATTATTTTTGCTTCCCCGCATCTTTTTCCTAAAAGTAACAGATCCATCTAAAGAACCAGCCATTGCATCTAGATAAAGCCCGTTCGATTTAACTTCGGCTAAAGCACCAATAGGAACCTGGCAGCCGCCCTCCAGAGTTTTAAGTAAAGATCTTTCTGCAAGCACCGCACTGTATGTGTCTTTGTGATGAATTTTTTGCAGCAATTCATCAATGAATAAATTATCCTTATGAATCTCTATACCCAAGGCACCCTGTCCAACAGCCGGCAGTATTAATTCCGTTGGTATATAAGATGATATATAATTTTTTAAATTTAATCTTTCAACACCGGCTCTTGCTAAGATTATTGCATCCCAATCGGAGCTGAGAAACTTATCTATTCGTGTCTGTATGTTTCCTCTAAGGTCAAGCGTTTTTATATCAGGGCGAAGATGTAGTAGTTGACATCTTCTTCGTAATGAACCGGTGGCAACCGTTGCGCCCTCTTTAAGGTTTAATATTGTAATCCCTTTTTTTCTTGCGATAAGAACATCTTCTACATCGTGCCTTTTTGTAACGGCAGAAAGTTTTAAACCCCGGGGTATTTGGGTTTGCAAATCTTTTAAACTGTGCACCGCAAGATCAATCCTTTTTTCCAGAAGTTGTATCTCAAGTTCTTTTGTAAACAGACTTTTATCACCAATTTTGGAAAGAGAGACATCGAGAATCTTATCACCCTTGGTATTAATTATTTTAATATCAGCATCAATATTGCGGTTTATTCTTCCCAGTTCTTTTTTAACAAAGTTTGCCTGCCAAAGAGCAAGGTCACTTCCCCGGGAGCCGATTAATACTTTTGTTTTTTTACTCATTTTATTCTTTTATGTTTTTTCTTTGTGTTCGGGTTTATCAATTCCAAACAGACTTTTTATTATTCCCATTTTTGTAGCAGCATCTTCGGCACCGGTTCCACTCTCATTTATTTTCCTTAATTCAGTTGTTGGATGATGCAGTATTTTATTGATTATTCTTTTTGTTACTATTTCAAGCTTTTCTCTGTCTTCAGAAGAAAATTTATTTATGTTTTTTTCAACTTCTTCTGCACGAATTTCATCAAAATGTTCTCGTATGCTTTTAATTGTTGGTGCTGATTGAAGTGAGTTGTACCATTCAAAAAATGAATCGAGTTCGTCATCTATTATTTTTTCTACTTTAGGAATTTCATCTTTTCTCTTTGCAAGGTTTTGTTCTACAATAATATTTAGAGAATCGATGTCATGGTAAAAAACATATTCAATTTTCTTTATAGCCGGGTCAATATCTCTTGGAACTGCAATATCCATAAGAACCATTGAAGCAAAATTTCTCTTTTTCATAGCTGATTCAACATCGCTTCTGGAAATAATGATTTCCTCTGCACTCGTTGCACTGATTATAATATCAAATTTGTGAAGATGATCTTTAAAGGTATCGAACGGGAAAACAGCTGTCTTCAAATCAGCGGCAAGTCTTTCTGCTTTTTCGAAAGTCCGGTTGCTTAAAGCAAGCCTGCCTATGCCCCTGTCTCTTAAATGCTTTGCAGCAATCTCACCAGTTTCCCCGGTTCCAATAATTAGTGCTGATTTTTTTGAAAGATTTGAAAATATCTTTTCAATCAATTGAACAGCCGCATAACTTATGGTAACCGCGCCTTCGCTAATTGCAGTTTCTGATATGGCTCGTTTGCCAACCCTTATTGCAGAATCAAAAACCCGTCTCATTAAAAATCCTGCAAAATTCATTTCCTCCGCAATGGCAAATGCATTTTTTACCTGTTTAAAAATCTGGTTGTCGCCAATTAAAAGGGAATCAATTCCCGAAATAACAGAGAAAAGATGTTTAAGAGATTCACGTGAAGTAAATTTTTGAAAATTTTCGGGAGATATGGTTATTGAATTCTTATTATCTGTAATAATGTTTTGAAGCTGTTGATGAGTAATTTGTGAGCTGACCGGGATGCCGTAGATCTCAGTTCGGTTGCAGGTTGAAAGCAGCAAACCTTCTTTAATGAAATTATCTTTAGCTTTTATTATTATTTCGCGTATCTCATCATCGCTTAAATGAAGTGCCTCTCTAAGCTGAACCGCTGCGGTCTTGTGATTTATTGATACTGCTATAAGTTGCATTAAATATTAATAAAATGAATGAAAACTAAGTGATAAGAAATTTGATAGTATTGTAGAAAATATTGCAATAATAAATCCTGTTATAGATAGAAGAATAAGTTTTTTACCACGCCATCTGGAAAAGAGTTTAGTAAATATTCCAATTGCATAAAGTAGCCAAACAAGAGCTGTACCTATTAGTTTGGGATCTACAAATGAAAACCCGGGAAATGCCTGCGGCAGCCATATAACACCGATTATTATCGCAATGGTTAGAAGAATAAAACCAAGCACTGCAGAATAAAAACTAAGCCTCTCTAATACTTCAAGATTCGGAAGCCGGTTGAATATCAGACCAAAGCGATTGTCCTTAAGATCTTTATATAAATTAAGATATAAAAAACCGTACACGGCCGAAATTGTGAAACCGGAGTAGCCCAACAAAGCGCTGACAACATGTATACCGAGCAAGTTGCTTTTTAAAACTTCTTTAACTGCAAACTGGTCAACAATAAACATGGATGATATCAGCTGGAATACAAAAGAGATGATAATGATAAATGGTCCTGTCCCCCTTATATCAGTAATCAATTCTAAAAGGAAATAAGAAAATGTAATTGAAAATGCAAGAACAGTAAATATCTCAAATACATTTGTTATTGGCGGATGCTCAAATTCCGATGTCCTTATCAGTAAGTAAACTAAGTGCATTAGTAAAGTGATAAAGATGAAAAGACGTTTAATATTAATAAACTTCTTTTCACCCTTCATGAAATCATAGAAATATATTGAAAATGTTCCCAGGTATAATATGGGAAGAAGTATATTTAGAAAGTGTATAAAGGGTATCATCCTGATTTACCTTTTGAAAATGACTTGCTGGTCGAAAGTTAAAAATTTAGCCAATTAGAAACAACATATTTTCTGACCAACAAGTCATCTCCGGATATCCCCCTAAAAACTAATTACCACCTAAAATTAGCGGTAAACCATCTTTACCCGAACCAATTACAACTATTTTAGAATTGGGCGAATTTGCTAACTTTTCAGTTGCTTCGATACCTTTCCACTTTAGCAATTGATCGCTAATCCCTTTAGAGACTATATCCTGGAAATCAGCAATTCCCTTTGCTTCTATCCTCTTTCTGTCAGCTTCTTGTTCCTCTTTTTGCAGGATGAAAGCCATTCTTTGGCTCTCCTGCTCTGCCTGTAATTTCTCTTCAATAGACTGCGTTAATCTGGATGGAAGTTGAATTTGTCTTAAAGGAGCCTGTTCAACAGTAATTCCTCTTGGAGCAACCAATTTTTCCAGTTCATCTAAAATTTCTCCGGCAAGTTTTTCTCGCGAAGCAGTATAGAGAGCTTTGGCTTCGTAACGCGCTGTTACGCCTCTTACAACGGAACGAAACTGCGGGACTAAAATAATATCTACATAGTTTGGTCCAACAGTTTTGTAGATATCATTTGCCTTTTCAGAATTTAATTTAAATAGCAGGCTTATTTCCAGGTCAACACTTAGCCCCTCTTTTGATGGGACTGACATCAATTCCTTCAATTCCTGAGTTTTGATACTCATCTTTTCAATCTTTGCCATAGGATTAACCAGATTAACTCCGGGCTTCAAAGTCTCATCGCTTACGTTTCCAAGAAAGTCAATAACTCCTGTATGCCCGGCTGGAATAACCGTCCAGCATTGTGAAATCGAAATTAGCAGCGCGACAACCACTCCAATTAAAGCAAATGAAGCCTCTGATTTGTTGAGTCGTTTTTTAGCATTTTTATATACATAAAATGCAACTACCGCAGCGATTACTGCAATTATAAATAGCATAATAATACCTCTTTTAATTTATAAATAAAGTGTGTGTGTTATATATACAATGTAAAGTTTTCTGCTGTGGTTTAAATTATGTAAAAAAGATTAGATATGCAGGAGGAAAAGTACTGACGGTAGAAATATCTTACTGCATAGAAGTTTATTTCTATATTATTGTTTTTTTAATGAGCTTAGGCTTTGTGGTTTTTTGTTTTGAATATGTTATTGCGTTTAAAATCATTTCTTTAGCGGTGCTTATTTTATCCATCGATTGAGAATGAAGCTCAGCAATAAGATCATCCTTTTTAATATTATCACCAATTTTAACCTTAAATATTATCCCGGCTTTCGGATCTATTTTATCTCCCATTGTTTTTCTCCCGGCACCGAGCTCAAGAGCAGCCAATCCGACCCGGTAATTATCGATTGATTTTATATAGCCGGCCACATTCGATTTTATTTTTTTTATGAATTTTGATTTCGGATATTTTTTAGGATTGAGGATATAACTAATATCACCACCCTGCAGTTTTACAATTTCAACAAACTTATCAAATGCTTTCCCGTTCGTAATCTGTTCCCGGGCAATTTCTATTCCCTCTTTTATAGATGAAGCCTGGCTGCCGAGATAGATCATAGCACCTGAAAGATGTAAGCTCAAATCAAGCAAGTTGCCTTTCTGTTTGCCATGCAAAACCATTATCGATTCGTAAACCTCCAGCCAGTTGCCGATGTAATTACCGAGCGGCTGGTTCATATCTGTAATGAAAGCGATTACTTTCTTGTTGAATGCTCTAGCAGTATTTATCAGAGATCCGGCAAGTTCGACTGCATCTTTCATCTCTCTCATAAACGCACCACTTCCGGTCTTCACATCTAATACTAATCCGTCTACACCCTCAGCTAGTTTTTTACTCATTATACTTCCGGTAATTAGCGGAATTGACGGAACTGTACCCGTGACATCGCGTAAAGAATATATCAACTTGTCTGCAGGGGCAATATCTTTTGTCTGTCCGATTAAAACAGCACCGCATTTCTTCAATACGGATTTGTATTCCTTTAATGATAGATTAATATTGAATCCGGGGATAGATTCTAGTTTGTCCAGAGTTCCGCCGGTATGTCCGAGTCCGCGCCCGGAGATCATTGGTACATTTACACCTGCCGCAGCAACAATGGGTGCGAGAATAATAGAAGTTTTATCGCCAATTCCCCCGGTTGAATGTTTGTCTATCTTTGGTCCTTTAATAAATGAAAGATCAATCACCTTTCCACTGTGCAGCATTGCTTCAGTAAGATAAGATGTCTCTGATTTTGTCATCCCATTAAAAAGAATTGCCATAAGCAAAGCAGCAAATTGATAATCAGGAATTTTACCCTTTGTATATGAGTTAATAAGGAAATATATTTCATCTTTCGAAAGAGCTTTTCCGTTTCGTTTCTTTATTATTAAATCCACAGTGTTCATAATATAAAGTTACAAAGAATTAAAATCTTATCGAAGAAATAACACATCAATAATATTGATATAGTTAAAAGCTGTACTTATTCATTCTAATTTGTTTACCCCTTTAAGAATGATTAATTTTCCCCCTCAAATTTAGTCAGGAACAAATTTATAATATGAGCTTTAAAAGAAGAACATATACTTGCGGAGAATTAGAAGGAACAAAAGTGGGGGAAAAAGTTGTACTTAACGGCTGGGTTGACAGGCGAAGAGATTTAGGCGGGGTTATTTTTATAGGATTAAGAGATCGCTACGGAGTGACCCAGGTTGTTTTTGAACCTGAATATAATAAAGAAGCACATCAATTTGGGAAAGAATTAAGAAATGAATTTGTTGTTTCGGTGGAAGGGACAGTAAGAGCGCGTCCCAAAGACCAGGTAAATAAGGAAATAACAACCGGAGAGATAGATGTTATTGTAGAAAAGCTTGTTATTCTAAACGAAGCCGAAACACCCCCGTTTGCTATTAAGAATGATGTTGATGCATTTGAGGATTTGAGACTTAAGTACAGGTATCTAGATCTGCGAAGACCCGTTCTTCAAAAAATACTTTTACTTCGTCATCGGATGTACCAGCTGGTAAGAAAATATTTTGATAGTAACTCCTTTGTTGAAATTGAAACCCCGGTCCTGATGAAAAGCACACCCGAGGGTGCGAGAGATTATCTTGTGCCGAGCAGAATACACAAAGGTAAATTTTATGCGTTGCCGCAATCTCCACAAACTTATAAGCAACTTTTAATGATATCAGGATTCGACCGTTACTTTCAAATAGTTAAATGTTTCAGGGACGAGGATCAGCGTGCAGACAGACAGCCGGAGTTTACACAAATAGATGTTGAAATGTCCTTTGTAGATGTGGATGATGTGCTTGAAATTGTTGAAGGATTAATGAAATTATTATTCAAAGACCTTTGGCAGCTTGAACTTCAAACACCAATACCTCGCTTCTCATTTGATGAAGCACTGGAAAAATACGGGAGTGATAAACCTGATATTCGTTTTGACTTAGAGCTGGTATCTCTTAATAGTTTTTTTGAAAATTCGGGATTTAAAGTTTTTAAAGATGCTGTTAACAACGGCGGAATTGTTTCTGCGTTAGTCGCACCAGGATGTGCAGGCTACAGTAGAAACCAGATTGATAATCTTACTGCTCATGTTAGAAAGCTGGGTGCAAAAGGGTTGGTTTGGTTAAAGGTAAAAGACAACGAATTAGATTCGCCAATCGCAAAGTTTTTATCGGATGAAGAGAAGGGAAGACTTGTTGAAAAATTAAACGCAACAAACGGCGATCTGATTTTAATACTTGCCGGCAAACGCCTGGAAACTCTAAATCAAATGGGCGGGCTAAGAACAGAAATGGCAAAACGGCTGGAACTTGTTAAACAGGATTCAGAATCAAAACTTTTGTGGGTCACCGATTTTCCGTTACTTGAGTGGGATGAAGAAACAAAGAGATATTATGCTATGCATCATCCCTTTACTTCGCCCCGGACAGAAGATGTTGAACTGCTGGATTCCGATCCCGGAAAAGTGAAGGCAAGAGCTTATGATCTTGTATTAAACGGTCACGAAATAGCAGGCGGAAGTATTAGAATTCATAACTCCGAATTACAGGCAAAAATGTTTAAAGCTCTGGGAATTTCAAAGGAAGAAGCAGAGAAGAAGTTTGGGTTCTTGATGAATGCATTTAAATACGGCGCGCCGCCGCACGGTGGAATTGCCTTCGGGTTTGACAGAATGGTTATGATATTTGCCGGAGAGACATCAATTCGGGATACAATTGCGTTTCCAAAAACAACAAGTGCAATCTCTTTAATGGATGAATCTCCTTCCGAAGTAAGTGATGAGCAGTTAAAAGAGCTCCACATAAAGTTGATAGATAAGATGTATGATGAGGACTAGTTGAGGTTTTGTAATAATATATTATTGTATCTTTTAATTAAGTAATTATACTTACCGGTGTTTAAATTCCAGATTTCAATTAACCTGTTAAAATCGAAAAGGTTTCCCCTTGTTACGAGGGAAATTTTATCATAATACTTTCGCAAATACTTATCTTCTAATTTATTTTTGCCGGTGGTTATTGTTTCGAGATAACCAACTGGTATTTTTCTTGTGAAATGACCAATTAACCATTTCTTTTCACCTGGCTTTGGCTTTTGGCCTCCTCTCCAGAATTCAGTTGAAGGAAGCTTTGAAAGTAATGGATCTGATAGTGCTCTTGGATCTAAGATATGAATGTTGCTTCCAGAATAAAAACCTATTATACCGATAACATCCTTGATAACGACTCTCTCTCCTGATTCCCTGAACTTTTGAGCATCTTGAATTCCAGGGAATTCATTAAGCTTTTTTTCAAAAACGTTAGGGAGAAGACCGGTAAAATAATAAAACCACATACGCTGATCTGTAATGCCGTGATACATATTTACAATGTAAGGCCCAAACCTGAATGCTTTGAATATCTTTGGACCTAATCCATAATTAGCTGTAGAGAATATTGTTGGTTTCGGAGATAGCAGCCCTAACATTATTACTGTTAAAATTATAGCTATTTGTGTGCGTCTAACTCTAAACGATATGAAATCCACTTTTGAAATAACAATTACAGAGCATAAAAATGGAGCAGAAAAAAATCTTCCACCCATAAAATCACCACCAATATTTAGTATATAGATCATATAAAACGAAATACCTATAGAGATAGGCAACAGGAATTTATTTTTGCTAACCAATGGCATAATGATGCCAGCTAACAATACTATAGGAGTCAGTGGATCTAAATAGAATGAATAAAGGAAATAATGAAATCCCTGTTCAATAAGTTCAATTTGATTAACACCGGTGTTTAACTTTGCGTATGCTGTATTAGGAAAGGGAAAGCCATAATAAAACAGTGAAAAAACCTCCCATAATATAAAAGGAAAAAATCCTGCAATGGCAATCAACAATCCTTTCCATTTATTACCTCTATAATAAATAACTAGTAAAGCAGGGAGAAAAATTAAAATAATATCCATTCTGTTCAAGACAGCCAATGATGCAATGAGAGATAGATTAAAAAGTTTGTTCCCTTTAACCTCATCACTAAAGTATAAGATGAAGAATATTACTATTAATAAATGTGTAAGGGGATTCTCAAGCCCCGATGTGGAATAATCAATAAATGCTTTTGAAAAAATCAGGATAAGACTTATAAAAATTGTATTAGTAATTGAATTTGAAAACCTGTAAAAAATCAGCAGGGCGGTGCCGAGAGAAATAAGTATCGAAATGGTAATACTTGTGAAATAAATTTCTCTTGTAATAAAATAAAATGCAGAAAGAATAAACATCCACAGAGGATGTGTATAAGCCTGGACTCTTTCACTTACATTCCAGGTTAATCCAAATCCATTTATCAAATTGTCTATGGTTCTGAAAGTTATATATGCATCATCCGAAAGCCAGGCTGATATCACAACTATTAATACATAAAATGAAATTAATGTAATAATAATGATGTTTTTTAACGGTTCGGTGTTCTTTTGTTGTTTTATCAATTAAATAGCACTCATTTTTAAATGCCGGGAACAAGTTTTAAGCCAAAGTGGATAAGTTTGAGACTGTGGGATAGTGAGACAATGAGACTTATAAATATTTTTTATCTTTTCTGTAAATGACGATTGGTTCTTATAATTTTAAATTCTCATATATCCAGCGTCATTATCAGAACTATAATATATTATGTAAATATTTCTTGAATGAGAAAGCAATAATGAGGTAGTTTAAAGAAGTGTATTTGTTTCTAATAGCCCGCTATCAGTTTAACGTTTGCAATATGAAAGTATTAAATTATGTTGTAATAACGGTTATTCGTACTCATACCTAACATTTATTCTTTCTTTTCGCTTGGTTTCCCTGTTTATATCTGTAGTAATGATGGTCGTAACACCGTTACTCTTTGAAGTGACTTTAATTTCTATAAGATTATCATCCTCAAGAAAAGTCTCTTCTACAATGTAAGTTGCCGTTCCGCCAAAAAAATCATCTGTTGCCTGTGCTTTATCTTCATATGTTGGATCCTCTGATAATCTCGTCAATAATATATCAGCCACACTGCTTGCTATATCGTTAGCATGGTTATAAGTAAAATCATCAAGGTAATTTTGTGTGTCCTGGTTTACATTATTATTTTGGGAGAAGCTGGTTATGCCGTTTGTGATCATTCCTCCTAAAACCATAATCATAATAAATTTAGCCATAATAAAATCCTGTTACTTAAATTATTAACTTATATTAATTTCTTCGACAATAATTTACTCGTACACATATTTTACATCTACTCTTTTCTTTCCAAAACCATATCCTACAGAGCCCGATAATCCGGTAATTTCCGCAGCTATTTCTGTTGCATTCGATATAGCTTCGGAAGAATAATAAACCCAATGGTCTTTGTTTCCTTTGCATTTTTTTTCGGTTTCCAAATTGGGGGAAAGCTGTATTACGCTGCCTAAAATATTAATATGATGATGAAAAGAATAATCTGTTATTAATAATCCTGTTAACAAACCGTCTGAATTATCTTTGTCAAACTTTACACCGCTTATATTACTGTTTCCACCATCTCTATGAATCACAACTATTCCACTGTTGCCAGTCTGCTGAAGTAGAAGTCCGATTGGTGCAGTATTGGTCATTTCAATATACGTAATACCTGAGAGAGGATAGGTTAATCCATCAATAAACCATTTTTTACCTATTTTCACCTTACCCGGATTGTATAAATACTGACTGCCAAATTCTCCCGTTTGAGCTGCTGCTTTTAAAGTGCCTTCAGGGTAACCAAATATTGCATCGGGAGTTTCAGGAAAGGTTCCACCCCAGTCGTAATTTTCTTCAATCACTGCCGGATTTTCAGGAAAGGTCATTGGGTAGTCAATAAAATGGTTCGTTCCGCCTATTTCAGCATTCTCTGCATTTACAAAAGCCATACTTGATGAAATCCCGAATTTACCTTTAGTTGGGATTATATTCAGATCTAAATCGTGATCACGACCGTCAATGTACATATCGCTTATGGTGTTGTTAAGGGATCCATTTGCAGTCCAGGCACCACGTATAACCGGAGGAATCCATCCGTTGGTTGGTTTGCCTGCATATGTAGTAACGGTTTTAATAACACCGTTAAACTGTGCATTGACTGTTATTTTGATAAGGCTATCACCTTCATAAAAACTATTCTCCACATTGTAAGATACCTCTCCGCCATTCAAATACTCTGTCGGTTGAGTGCTGACTCTATATGTTGAAGAGTTTGATATTCGCATTAATAATACCTCAGTCATACTATCCGCAATATCTTTTGCACGTATAACACTAAAATTATCCGCGGAATTTTTTGTACCATTGCCTTCCAAATTATTTTGTGTGATGTTGGATACGCCAAATGTTACCATTGCTCCCAAAACAATTATCATTATAAATTTAGACATTGTAAATATTTATTACCTTAAATTTTTGGGTGATATTTTTTTCTTGCATCATAATTTATTCTTACAAATATTTAACTTTACTCTTTACTTTCAAAAGCCATATCTAACTGACACGTTTATTTCGGCTGCTGTTCGTGTTGTATTCCCTATATATTCAGGATTACTTAAAAAAGATTAAGTAAAATCCCGGGGAACACTCTTTTTAGATATAACTTCATCGGATTTAAGTCCTGATGGGTTTATTCTATTACTAAAACTCCTTACAGCATCCTCGGGTGTTTCAAAAGTATTAAACACTTTATTAATGCCTGTTAAGTTGAAGAACAGTTCTCTTTTAGGGTCCAGCTTGCTAACAATATTTAACTTCCCCCCCTTTGCTAATAACTTTTTATGAGTAGCTACAAGCACTCCGATAAAAGTTGTGTCCATATAGTTACATTGGCTAAGATCAACAACTATTTTGAAATACCCATGAGTAATTTGCTCATCAAGTAAATTTCTTAATTCAGCACTTTCATTTACGGTAGCGCTTAAAAGATTTATTCTAATTATTATAACATCACTTATGATTTCCTGAACCACGTCTTCCAATATTTAATCCTTCTTTATTGCTAATAAAATTATTATACTTATTCTAACCACGATACGATTTCCAAGTCACCAGTTCCGGGATATCCTGGAGGAGAGATTAACATTAATCTAGTATCGTACTTATATCTTCTGTTAAAACCCCAAATATCACTGCCATGAATTACGCCAATTTGTACCCTGGCTTTATTTTGAATTCCACCATATAAATTTATATGACCATTTGGTTGTGTAAAACTCGGCCATCCGGCACCAAAACCACCATATTCGCTATATATTGAGGCGTGAATATTGATATCTGAACTGTTTGCGACATTTTCTGCAATTTGAACATTATTCTTTGCTACAATACCTAACAGATCTGTTGAGTTAGGGTTAATTCTAGGATCGTCAGAATAAACAATATCATCATCTAAGTATATATTTCCATTAGCACCAACTCCCAAAGATTTCGCACTGCCAACAGTGTATTGTCCTTTTACTATACCCTTAAGCCTCACTGTTGCGTTATCAGCGCATATTACTCCATTGGGTGCAAAGCTTTGTGCGTGTACCGTAGTATCCAGATCATTTGCAGCGAATCGATATTTTAAGCTATCACCTGCAAACGTTAAATAAACAGTATCCTGCCCGGTAAATAAATGCCCCCCCGATGCAGCCATATTCAATAAATCTGGAAGTCCGCTATTCGGGAATGCTATACTTACACCTGATTCGTAACCTCCATAAAAACGTGGGGCATCCAGAGCCTCACTCTGATAGTAATGAACCCCTACTTTTGATGTGGCTTTTCCATAAAATACTGGATGTCTATAAGCATTAATTTTACCTTCTGAGTGAAATGGACCCCAAATAGTATCTTTGTAGCTCCAATATAGATTACCCGGATCATTTGTTGAAAGGTAAGCAAATTTTGAAAAACTACTAGGCTTAAAAGTAACCTCAACAGTTTTTGTTACGCCTCTGTAGGTCCCTGTACTTGTTAATTTACGGATATTAAGGAGCGCATCCAGAACAACTAAATTCGCATTAAGAATACCGCCGTCAAAATCTACACTGTTAATTCCTGCGTCCCAGTTATCATCCATAAAAATTTCGTTGGCAGCCAGGTTTGCACCACTAACAGCTATATTGTATGCTACTGTTTTAGCATGATAATCCACCATGTTCTGAACAGAACGGGATGCGACCTTATTAGCATTGTAACCCATAACAAGAAACAATGCGCTAAAACCAAGAACTAAAATAAAAACCATTCTACCCATTTTAATACTCCTTATCTATTACGAAGATTTTTAGCTGCTAATCTTATCTGTCTCCAAAACGCAGATGAATACTTTTCGTCATAAGCCGCAACATCTTCAACTGTTAAATCTATTTGCATTGTATATATCTCACCCGGAACGGTAATAGGAAAGTCGATAGGATGAGCAAGAACATCAAAAAAGCTTAATTTAAACTGAGTCACTCCTAAATTTACACCAACCGGGGTTTCGCTATTAACAACTCTGTATAACAATCTATCTCTAGGATTAGAGGTGCTCAATAATTCACTTGTAGGGCCTAAGTAGTAATACATGCTATCAACATTACCATCAGAATCTACATCTGTTAAAAATTTTATGCTGGTTGAATCCGCAGCAATTATTGCCTGAGTTGGAATCGGGATTTTCTGCCAATCAGCGCAATATCCTATCTTTCTAAAATCGTGCTCAAGAATTTGAACAATTGTAGCTAAATTTTGTTGTGCAGTTAACTCACCGGTTCCTGTATAATTATTTTCGACAGCAGAACTATTTATTTGAAACAAATTCATCATTAAAATACCGCCGATAATTACTGACCCAAGTATGTCTAATATGACGTTAGAACCCATTATTATCTCCTATCTGAAATACCAATAACTATAAATTGTTGATTGTTTAATTGTATCTTGCATAAACGGACTTGAAACCTGAACAGTAAGCTTCTTATGCCAGGTTTGTGAATGATATTTTGCTTTAAGATTGCTCTTGTGGATATAATCTACCTCACAGGAAATTTCGAAAACAGCTGAAGGCATTGTTGAATCAACCCTGGTATATCCATCAAAATCATCAAAGTCGTTAAATGTATCATAAGTTTCACCAACTCCGGGGCCTAAGCTTCCTGCAGGAGTAAGGTCGTTAACAGAGGTGATTGAATTTGAATCAGTTTTTGCATCAAAAGCAAGACTTTTTGCTTTTTCCATTATCGAAGTTACAAGTGAGGTTGCTATTACACCGTATTGAGCTTCAGAACGAACAGTATCTGTTTGAAGGTTGTTTGTGTTAATTCTCAACATCAAAGTTGATAAAAGCACCATCGCTCCTATTGTTAACATCATTTGTCCAGTATTCAAAATTTAATCTCCTATCTTTTAATATTATTATGTTTTAGCATTTTTCGATCAATATCCATTTGTTTTGTCTTAGCCAATTGATGTGCCAAAGCACCATCGGTAAATTTTACTTGCAGTTCCAATCATCAATTAAACATCGGTAGATAGTATTCTTTTATTTTGAACATTTTACTGTAATTTATTGAAAATGTGTTTATAAATGGAACAGTTTGAGTCACGGATCACTTATTTGATCAGAAGGCTTGAAAAATGATAAAAAACAAATAATATGTAATTAAATTGTTAGGAGAATTAACGAAAAATATGTAAAATATACTTTTAGGGGGAGATAGAAGTAAATGCTTAAATAAAATGAGACAAAAATATTTTAAAAAGGTTCGAAATTTACCAGTTTTTAAAGGTAGAATTTCGAGTATTTTCTTGTCTTCCCCGGGAGTTAAGTTGTATATAACATATGAAGCACTTAGCAGTGAACCATTGAATTTAATTTCATACATTTCTCCAGGATCAATCAATATTATTTAATATTTAAGCTATTTTACTACCATTAAACAATTTTATCGGATATGAGTATTATCGTTTTACAATAAAGTGTGTTTTTCTAACTGGATTAAAAGCATTAGAATGATTTTGATCCAGAATCGAATAATTTTGTAAAACTGTAACATCCGCCGAAGAATGAACTTTAATCAAGAAAAAATGAAATTATCCCCGGCAAGACAAAAAAGTCCGATTTTTGCCAATAATTAAAAGATCCGAATCTCCCGGAGATGGCAAGCTCAAGATGAGCTGGAAATTATTGAATTTGCTCCTATGAATCAATTGTTATCGTCAACGATCTGAATTATTTTTATAGTACATATTGGAAGGGCATACCTTTATTCCAATATATAAGGGCTATCAAAGTAAGTTTATTCTTAATAAGCTAATAAAGAAACAGATAAATAAGACGGTATGTAATAAACAACAGAACTTATGCAGGTATCTCCAGACTGTTTTTACTTTTCTGTCCGGGTATCTTAATAGGAGATCAGTTTGTTAAATGTTAATGTGGTTGGTAAACTCGGGTT
>Ga0209536_100007745_pt1 | contig 16261 bp, 13 predicted proteins | sample DeeMarSeWOR28_12_FD_187461 | JGI IMG/M metagenome (GOLD analysis project Ga0209536, IMG submission 187461) | Marine sediment microbial communities from White Oak River estuary, North Carolina - WOR-2-8_12 (SPAdes) (version 2) | ecosystem: Environmental > Aquatic > Marine > Intertidal zone >...
TCTTTTACGCCAATGGAAGGATTGCATGACGTAACCTCATACCTTTTTCAGCCGAGCTACTAATCCTCAATAGCGGGCAAATTTAATTCCTTGCTCAAAGCATCTTTTTCGCTATAATTGCATCTTTTAGATATTTCCATGAACAAATAACGGCCATTTTTAAGAAATAGGAGAATTTAACTCATGGCAGCGACAATTTATTACGAAAAGGACGCCCCGATAGATGCGTTAAAGGGCAAAAAAGTAGCGGTTATCGGTTACGGCAGCCAGGGCCATGCTCACAGCCTGAATCTGCGCGACAGCGGGATTGAAGTGGCGGTGGCCGAGCTGGAAGGCACCGACAACTTCAAACTCGCGGTCGAGCACGGCTTTAAGCCCGGCGATATAAAAACCGCAATGGAAGGCGCGACTCTGGTAATTGTAACAATCCCGGACGAAATACAGGCAAAAGTGTACAAGGAACATATCGGGCCCAATCTTGCAGCCGGCCAGACACTTGGCTTTTGCCACGGCTTCAATATTCATTTTAAGTATATTGTGCCGCCGGAAGATGTTAACGTCGTGATGATTGCCCCGAAGGGGCCGGGACATCTGGTGCGCAGCGAGTATGAAAAAGGCGGGGGCGTGGCGAACCTGATAGCCGTGCAGCAGGATGCGACCGGCGATGCCAAGGATATCGCCCTTGCCTGGGCCAACGGGATAGGGGGCGCCAGGGCGGGCGTTATCGAAACGACGTACAAAGAAGAGACGGAGACGGACCTTTTCGGGGAGCAGTGCGTTCTCTGCGGCGGCCTGACGGCGCTTATCAAGGCCGGCTTTGAAACGCTTGTGGGAGCGGGTTATCAGCCTGAAATAGCCTATTTCGAATGTATGCACGAGGTCAAACTCATCGTCGATCTTATGTATCAGGGCGGGCTTAGCTATATGAGATACAGCATCTCGAATACAGCCGAGTATGGCGACCTTACCCGCGGGCCCAGGATTATCACAGAGCAGACTAAAGCGGAAATGAAGAAGATACTATCGGAAGTTACGTCCGGCGAATTCGCCAAAGAATGGGTCAACGAATACCAATCGGGATTAAAGACGTTTAAGGAACTTTACGATAAAGACTATGACTGCCAGTTGGAGACAATCGGCAGAAAACTGCGTAAAATGATGAAATGGATAGACTCAAAAGAGGTATAAAGGGCCTAAACGTTCCTTTTCGCGTCCTCAAAACGGAGAACGTAAATGCAAAACCGACACTTAAAACTTACAGTGTTCAATTTTGTATTGTGCTTTTTAGTTTTTGGCTTGTATGGTTGTGCGGTAGTGGACTATTTTAAGCCGGAAAAACGTCCTTATGATGAGCAGCTCTCCGGGAGCTATGAGAATACCATACTTAAGGTTAGCCGGGCCGCGGACGTGCTGGCTTCAATTTACGAACCGAAGTATGAGCTGCTGAGCCAGAGCAAAAGCGTTATCGCATCGTCAGGTCAAAAGAAAAAGGGCCATGAGATCTGGTTCAACATGGTGGCCTTCGATGAGAACTCGCTGACCGCGAAACGAAAGTATTTCTTTTTGGTAGATGAAAAGCCGAAAAGTCTTTGGGTCCAGCCTAAACGAAGGCTTAAATTTGACTGCGAAATGGTCATGGGACGCGAGCTGTTCGATGAGCCATACGTAAACGACAGCGCAAAGCGAATCGCAATACTAACAAAGGTTCTGGACAATGTTCGCAGCGATATAGACCAAGTTGGGGCGGAAGATAAGAACATAAGCACCTCCGGGATGCTTATCAACCAAACGATGAAGACCGTCCTGACGAAGCTGGAATCATCGCCAGCTTTGGCGACAAGGCTAAATCCTTCGGGAGGTCTCGACTTCGACCATATCACCCTCGGCGCCGGCACTATCTGGATGGGGGCTTCCGGTGACATTGTAAATGTTAAAATCCGAATAGACTCATTTGTGCGCACGCACGATGACCCGTTTGCCTTAAAGGATTAGCGCTGAAAAAATAAGAGCGGGTCTGTAAGCCGAGTTCTGTACGCCGTCACTTCCGACGGGCGGCGGCCATTTATCTTGACCAACTGTTGCCAGCCAGCTCTCCCGATATACGGGATGCGACCTACCTGCTGTTAATACCCGGGCCAGGCACCAGCTTCTTGGTCTTGCAGGCGGTGGGGTTTACCCTGCCGGCACCGTCGCCGGCGCCGCGGTGCGCTCTTACCGCACCATTTCACCATTGCCTGTATCCCGACGAATCGGGGCCATCGGCTGTGTGTTTTCTGTGGCACTTTCCCGCGAGTCGCCCCGGGTGGCCGTTAACCACCACCGTGCCCTGTCCTGCTCGGACTTTCCTCCGGTTTTTTCAAACCGGCGACCGCCCGACCCACTCTTTTTATTGATTATCGACTACTACCTGATTATAGCAAAAGTTCGCAAAATTTGCCACTTTTCAGCGTGAGATTTCTATATGTTTTTTGAATCGCCCATCATCTGTATCGGGGTAATCGCTTCTAAAATGCACCCCTCGGCTTTCCCGGCGCATCTGGGCGGCGCGTGCTATAAGAGCTGATACGATGAGCATACTCTGACATTCCCACCCATTGGGGCAGTCAAAGATCTTGTCCATGACATATCGCTGCCAAAACATGATAATCTCCTGTGCCTCTGTGAGCGGCCGGTCCATTCGCGTGATGCCGACATTCCGCCACATAAGAGCTCGAAGGGAATTTGTAACATCAGGGGCATCCAAACGAGTACGGTTTGAATACGGGATTTGATATTTTATTAGCGGATGTCTGATATTATTAACGCCCGCTTTCCCGCTCATTGAGGCATTCCTGCCAGATGTCTTCCCGAAAACCAATCCTTCGAGCAGCGAGTTGCTTCCGAGCCGATTGGCACCATGCAGTCCCGTTGAAGCCACCTCTCCACAGGCATAAAGATATTCGATGCTGGTCCTGCCTGAAGTATCGGTCTTTACACCGCCAATCATATAATGTGCGCTGGGTCTGACGGGAATCAGGTTTTTTTTGATATCAATATCGAAACTTTCACACAACTCGAAAATATGTGGAAATCTTTTCGCAAAATATTCTTTATCGAAGTGCCGAACATCCAGATAGACATGCGTCGAGTTGGTTTTCAGCATGTGAGCGAGTATGGCCCGGCTGACAATGTCACGTGGAGCAAGCTCAGCAGATTCGTGATAGTCTTTCATAAACTGTCTGCCCTCGTTGTCTAAAAGTACCGCACCTTCACCGCGAAGCGTTTCGGTAATCAAGGCCCTCGATGCCCCTGCGATATAAAGCGTTGTCGGATGAAACTGCACAAACTCCAAATCCCTCAATACTGCCCCGGCCCGGTAAGCCATAGCAACACCATCACCGGTTGCAACCTCCGGATTGGTGGTCTCGCGATAGAGCTGTCCCGCGCCTCCTGTTGCCAGGATTGTATTTGCAGCCCAAATTATCTGGTCTGTCCCATATGACCTGTTTCTGTCACGTCCTATTATCCCAACGCACTCGTTGTCATCGTTCGTGAGCAAGTCGATAGTGTAAAAACGCTCCATTATTTTTACATTAGGATTTTCCCTGACCTTCCTTATGAGCACCTCTGCAATTCCCCGTCCCGTTTCATCACCATGAGCATGAGCGATACGAGGATGCGAGTGGCCGCCTTCAAGGGTAGTTGCAATATGTCCGTCGATTTGATCAAACTCAGTGCCCCATTCAAAAAGCTGTCTGACCAGCTCGGGTCCCTGCCGAACGACAAATTCGACAACAGTTTCATCACTGAGGCCGCAGCCGGTGTTCACAGTGTCGGTTATATGTGACTCAAACGTATCTGTTTTATCAAGCACCGAAGCGATTCCGCCCTGGGCCTTCCATGTGTTACTATTTTCCAAAGAGTCCTTACAGACGATAATTACGTTGCAGTTCTCGGCCGCCTCGAGAGCGGCACGAAGACCTGCGACGCCCGCCCCAACCACCAGACAGTCGGTAAAAAGCTGGTGTGTTGAATTCGAGTCGATATTTACCAGATAACGCTTAAATTCCGGCATAAAAACACCTTTAGAACAGCAAAAAACACAAAACTACAAAAACGTCTTTTTTTTGTTTTTTACCCGATATTTTACGCCTTTATGATACCCGAAAATGCGGTTTTTGAAAAGGGGCACGACAAAATATAAATAATTATGATTTTGGTCCTTGACAAACTCACAATAATACTTTACACTGTAAAGTATAGTAACGGGCCGGTAGTGTCCAATTGGGTTTTGTCAGGGAGACCAAACATGACGCGACTCAGTAAACAGAGCCTTGACGGCAACGTTGAGACGCTGATTTTAGCTGTTCTTGAGGCCGGGCCAAGCTATGGCTATGCCATCGTCAAAGAGCTAAACGAGCGGGCGGAGGGAATTCTGCAACTCGGCGAAGGGACAATCTATCCCGTTCTTCATCGTATGGAAGAAAAGAAACTGATAGCCGCAAAGTGGCGTTTGGCCGAAAACGGAAGGCAGCGAAAATATTACCGTCTAATCTCGAATGGCCACAAAGCGCTTGCCACAAACCGTCAACAATGGCAGATGCTCTCGGCGGCGATGGGAAAAGTCCTGGGTTATGCAGAGGACCTTCTACCCAAACCTCAGGAAAAAGGAGCGACAATATGAGCCGGGCATTACAAAAATATCTTGATCAGGTTATTCTATACGCCAATCGAAAGGAAGAAGAATCGACAAAAATCCGAACTGAGATTGAAGACCATTTGCGTCAAAAGACAGCCGACCTCCAGGCCAGCGGCCTGACGCGCGAAGACGCGGTGTTTCAAGCTATCGAGGACCACGGCAGCGCGCGGACCGTCGGCTACAGTCTAAGGAAAGGTTTTTCGCTGCTGGATGTCCGCACAGAGGGCACCGCTCGCGGATTTGTCGCCATAGGGCCGAAAGCTGTCGGAATAATTGCGTTCGGTAATCTCGCTGTCGGCCTGTTCGCCTTCGGTAATTTTGCCCTCGGAATCTTTGCCTTCGGAGCCTTGACAATAGCCGGGTTACTTTCAATAGGAGGTATTTCTCTGGCTCCGCTCGGTGCCGCTGTAGGTTTGGCTGCAGTGGGACGAGCAGCCTTTGGAATGATAGCCTGCGGCGGGCTGGCTCTTGGATTGCAGGTTCCCTGGGCCATTGACGGCGTTAATCTCCTCAGCGGTGAAAACGGAATACAATTTTTACAGCACTTTCAAACGCATGAAGGTACCGTTGCACTAATTGCTATAACCCTGTGGCTTTTCCTTGCAGTTCCCATCCTCAATGGGCTTATGTGTAGCATTAAAAGGAATGAGTATCTGAGAATCCAAAAAGCCGATCCGAAACTGATTGAATAGTGATGAGCCGGGCACTTTAAAAATGTCTCAAAGGCGTAATGATATATGCCAACCGTAACTAAAAAGAGGTAGTATAAATCCGAGCGGAATTAAAAGGAGCTATATTATGAGCCGGGCACTGCAAAAGTATCTTGACCATATAATGATTTATGCCAACCGCAATGAAAAAGAGGCTGCACAAATAAGGAAGGAACTGGAAGACCATTTATTCAAAAAGATAGCCGACCTCCAAGCCGAGGGACTGTCTCGTGAAGACGCCGTTTTCGGTGCCATCGAAGACCACGGCCATCCGAAAACAGTAGGATACGGGCTGCGGAAACACCAATGGGTTGATATCCGAACACGGGGAACCGCAAGGGGATTTATCGCTATTGGGCCTAAAGCGGTTGGAACTATAGCGATAGGCGGTTTTGCTTTGGGGCTGTTTTCCTGCGGCATTGTCGGTGTAGGGGTAATCAGTTTTTCCGTGGTTAGTATAGCACTCTTGTGGAGTTTCGGTGCCGCCTTCGCTTTTGCAGCATGTGGATTTGCTCAGGGAACGGCTGCGATAGGATTGATGGCTACCGGCCTGTGGTCATTCGGCGTCATTGCTGTCGGAGCAGAATCAATGGGCGTTTATGTTCTGAACCACCCCTCTCCTTATTTCCCCGGGCAGGGGCCATACCCCCTGGTCTATTTTTATGCCATGATGCATGAATACATAAGTATATGGGGCGGCCTTAAGGCCAGTTTTGTGTTCCATACACTGATTCTTTGCAGCCTTCTGTCTATGAGCATCTTTGCTTTGTTCCGCCGCATCAGGACAGAACAACGCCGGATTGGGTATACTGTTTTTAGATTTCAGTAGTACCGCCGGTATTTCCGGTTTTTCACCCTCCGTATTTAAACCTATACTCGGGCCAATTCCGACCAGTCGCAGTTCATCAAATAGGTAACAATCACCTCTCCCGTATTTTGTAACTCTATATCCCCGGTTTCATCGAAAGACTCATCGCACGTTATACCTGCCTGGGATGGGAGAGTTTGAAGAAGAAAAAAGCGAAATCCTGGGACAGAGTAATTTTAATTAGAGTAAAACATATCCTTTCATCGTTATATTGGTGACAACCAATTGTTCTGATATCAGGTAATTGAGTTACAGATGCTCTAAAGTGGAATGTGTCTGTTGAGATTGAAGTGCGTTACTATTTATTATTGCTATATGTTTAGAATATTCGCCAGCTATAGCAGTAAACAAGGGCTTTATAATTGAACTCCGTCCCGGTGGTGCAGTTTATCGGGAGATTGTTTCAATAAAATCTGAACCGCACCGCAGTTCAGAGAGATTAACATAAATAGAATTTGCAGGTCGAAAGCTGCATAGGCGATACCAATAAAAAAATCACTGATATCGTAGACTAAATCCGTATCTGAGTTGTAATAAGGAGATAGTAACGATCATACAAGAAGTGACCTGACCTGTATGATAGAGGCCACACTTGTTCGTTTGGAAGCTCAGAAACGGCCGCGAAGAAGGTCTGGTGTGCAGCTACAGCAAGTATAAGAACTACCTGCTCAAGATTGCCTACATACTGAGGCTTATAACTTCTTTGAGAAGAAAGAAGGAGATGAATGATGGGTAAGAACACAAATCTAAAGATGTCCCTGATAATATCAGCATTTTTATTGGGGATGGGGTCTGCTGTCGCAGCCGGGGGAACCATTTATGTCGATGCGGATGCTTCTGTCGGGGGCGATGGTTCCGATTGGGGGGCGGCTTTCAAGTATCTGCAGGATGCGCTGACTGCGGCGGTATCCGGTGATGTAATTCTTGTGGCGCATGGTACTTACAAGCCTGACCAAGACAGTGCCCAGCCCAACGGGACCGGCTTACGAACGGACACATTCCGGCTCAAAAATGGCGTGGCTATTATTGGTGGCTATGCAGGATTTGGTGAACCTGATCCCGATGCACGAGATATCAACGGCTACGAGACTGTCATGAGCGGAGACATTGGTTCGGTGAATTATCTCGGGGACAACAGCTACAACGTGGTTACCTGTAACGGGGTCAATCAAACCGCCGTGCTGGACGGCTTCATTATTACTGCCGGCAATGCCAACGGCCCTGACTCCTACAACAACGGCAGCGGGATGGTCAACGTCCACAGCAGCCCGACTTTGACCAACTGCACGATCATCGGAAACTTCTCCGAAGACAGCGGCGCGATGAACAACCATGATGGGAGCAATCCGAAGCTAACCAACTGCATGTTCATCGGCAACTCGACAGAACGTGGCGGCGGCGCGATGAAAAACTACAGGAGCATGCCCACGCTGATCAACTGCACGTTCAGTAACAACTCGGCAGGATGGGGAGGCGGCGCGATAAATAACGTTTCGGAGAGCAGCCCGACGCTAATTAACTGCATGTTCATCGGCAACTCGGCAGGATGGTGCGGCGGCGGGATAGACAACATGTCAAGCAGCCCGACGCTGACCAACTGTACGTTCATCGGCAACATAGCAGGATGGGCCGGCGGGGCGATGAACAACGGCGCGGGGAGCAGCCCAAGGCTGACCAACTGCATTATCTGGGGTAATACTCCTCAGGAAATAACTACAGACGGTGGAGGCACCGCAGTTATAAGTTACAGCGACGTACGGGGCGGGTGGCCAGGTACCGGCAACATCAATGCAAATCCGCTGTTTGTGGATCCGGCCATCGGTGACTATCATCTGCTGCCGTATTCGCCGTGCATCGACGCAGGATACAACCCGGCTGTTCCACCGTCAGTAGTTACCGACCTGGATGGTAATCCGCGTATTACAGCCGGTACCGTGGATATGGGTGCATACGAACTCCAGCGTTCTCTAACTTTATATGTCGATGACAACGCCAGCGGCAAAAATGATGGCACCAGTTGGGACGATGCCTTCAACGACCTTCAGGATGCACTGGCCGTAGCTTATCCCGGCAGCGAAATCCGTGTAGCCCAGGGTATTTACACTCCCGAGGGTCCACTACATAGTCAGGCAAGCAATCCTAATCCACGAAATGGCGCAGGACCTGTCAGTATAACCGCTGATTTGAGCTGGACGGCCGGGGCTTATGCGACCTCGCACGATGTCTACTTCGGCACGAGCAGTCCGGGTATGTTCCAGGGCAACCAGAGTGGTACGACCTTCGATCCGGGGACAATGGCCATGGGTACTAAGTACTATTGGCGCATTGATGAGGTCAGTCCCTCCGGCACAACCACCGGTACTATCTGGAGTTTCACGACACTAATGGCTCCACCACCAATGGCCTCAAATGAAAGTCATGACACGGCCATACCAGTTCTCGACCGAACGGCTGCATTCCAGCTAAAAAATGGTGTTGCTATCAAAGGCGGCTACGCCGGCTTTGGCCAGCCCGACCCCAATGCGCGGGATATCGTCAAATATAAAACCATCCTGAGTGGTGACCTTGCGGGTAACGATGTGGATATCCAGGATCCTCTTGATATGCTCGAGGACTTACAGCGAGCCGAAAACAGCTACCACGTAGTGAGCGGCAGTGATTGTAACGAAAGCGCGGTTCTCGATGGCTTCACTATCACTGCCGGAAATGCCAACGGTCCCCCCGACGTTCCGAATTCTAAAGGCGGCGGGATGTATAACGATACCGGCAGCCCGACACTGAGCAACTGCATGTTTGTGGAGAACGCGGCCGGATGGGAAGGTGGCGGGATATACAACCTTCTCAGCAATCCTATACTGACAAACTGTACATTCCAGCGGAACTCAGCCGCCGCTTGGAGCGACGGCCGCGGCGGAGGGATGTATAACCACCAAAGCAACCCCACGCTGACCAATTGCACTTTCACCGATAATCCGGCAACCTCCGAGGGCGGTGGGATGTATAACGGCGGACAGAGCGGTTCTACGGTTACGAACTGTATCCTGTGGGGTAATATCGCACCAACCGGCCCGCAAATACACAACGATGAGACGAGCTGGACAATTGTTACATGCTCTGATGTTCAGGGCGGCCATCCGGGTCAGGGCAACATTGACGTTGAACCCTGTTTTGTTAATCCCGGTTGCTGGGATGCTAACGGTGTCTGGATCGACGGCAACTATCACCTGTTGCAGACCTCGGCATGTATTAATGCCGGCGACAACAACAGCCTCCCGGCTGATACCCAGGATTTAGACGGCGATAGCAATACGACCGAGCCAATCCCGTTCGACCTGGACGGCAATCCCCGCATAGTCTACGAAGTTGTGGACATGGGAGCTTTTGAGTTTGACAATACCCAGGCAATCGCCGATGCCGGAGATGACCAGACAATCGAATGTGCGTGCAATACTGATGAGGGTACAAAGGTTACATTGGATGGCAGTAACTCGATTGACCCTGATGGAGGCCTGCTGACGTATACCTGGACCGGTCCTTTTGTCGAGAGCCCGGCACACGGAGTCGCGCCAACAGTCACCTTAGAAGAAGGATGTCCGGGTGACTATGTCATTACGCTGGTTGTTGGCGATGGAATAGAGGAGTCCGAGCCCAACGATGTTTTGATAAACGTCGTGGATACAACTCCACCTGCATTCGTGCTTTCCGTCGCTCCTGCAATATTGTGGCCTCCGAACCATAAGATGGTTCTGATTACCCCCTCCTGGACGGTTAGTGACGATTGTGTGCCATCACCGGACGTATCACTTGTTAGCATCGCGATGAACGAAGGTGATAACACCATCGGGGACGGGCACACAACCGATGATATTCAAATAGGCAAGGATGGCTCAATCTATGTAAGGTCTGAGCGCAGTGGAGCAGGCAATGACAGGATTTACACTATAACTTATCAAGCTGTTGATGACTGTGGAAATACCACCGTTAGCAGCGCTATTGTCAGCATTCCCCATGACTTTAAGGTTTTAGCAAGAATTACTGCCCGATGGCTTTGGGCAGGCCCGGAAGGGTCGATTCCAGCAGACCTTAACGGTGACGGAGTTGTAAATCTCGCGGACTTTGCCAGGTTTGCAGGAAACTGGACAAAATAATCTGTTTAAAGTTGCAGGCAGCCTGTTCGTAAATTACTTTTGCGCTAATATGGCCCAGTCGCAGTTGGCCAAAGAGGGGATAATCACTTCTCCCAAACTTTGTGACTCGATGTCCACGGTTTCATCAAATGGTACATCGCAAAGGATATGTACCCCGCTACATTGTTCAATTATCATGCCGGCGGTCTCTTCGGCAACTGTTGTTTCGGTGGCGTTGTAGCCGTTGAGGATGATACCGGCGATTTTCAACTTCGCTGCGCGGATGCAGTCAATCGTCATAAGCACATGGTTTATCGTCCCCGGCCCAAGGCGACTGATTACCACTACAGGCAGAGAGAATTCCACCGCCAAATCCAGCAGGTCAAACTCCACCGTCAAAGGCATGCGCACACCGCCGATGCCTTCGACAATTACTATGTCGGAATTTTCGCATATATCTTTATAAGCGGCCGCGATACTGTCGAAATCTACCGGATTTCTTTCCTGGACCGCTCCCACAATAGGCGCTGCGGGGGTAACATAGCCGACGGGTGTAATCGTGGAAAAGGACAGGTCGCTGTTCGCACAGTTAGCCAGAAACTCCGTATCGCAGCTAACCATGCCCTCCCAATGGCGGTTACATCCGGTTGCAATGGGTTTGAAGACACCAACTTTTTGGCCGTTATCGGTTAGAATTTTTGCGATGGCGCCCGCTATTAATGTTTTGCCCACGCCGGGTTCGGTGCCGGTTATAAAAAGGCCATTTTTTCGGGGTAAGTTCAAGTCGATCGGCATTTTGTTTCGCTCTTTTTGCTCTCTTTGGGACCTATAATGTTTTTGACTTACTTTATTCAGGTTCAACAGCTTTGGGTTTCACCCGTTCCAATTCGCCTGGCTCACCAAACAGCCCTTCATCGTTTGCGTGGGCCTTCATAAACTTCTGCAATTCTTTTGTCGAGGCGGTCAATACGATGCGGTCCTGTACAATTTCGTGTTTTATCAGGTTTGGGTCGTTCTTCAGTATCTCCTTGGTTTTGTCAGGATTCATGACCCGCATGACGAGTGTCGGCTCTATCTGTTCAATCCTGATGAATGAATGAGCCCTTAGGATATGAAATTTATAGTAGTCATTTTGTTTTAGCTTAGGCTCCTGTGGAAAAATATTCAGAAACATTATATTGTTTATTTTTCCCAGACCGGCGTCAAAAGAGCCCTTTTTGCCTTTGTCATCGGTATAGGTCATCTTATAGAAATTATCGCCCTCAGCTTGTTTGAATTGCCAGGTTTCTTTGGAACCACTTTTAGCCCAGGTTCCTAACAGCTTTTTTTCGAAAATGAGGTCATTTTCCTCATAAAGGGGGTGAAGCGAGAGAACGCAGCCGCCTAAAAGGACTGCCAAGAGGTAAAAAAGTATCATTTTGGGTTTCATTTTTTCGTCTCCTTTTGCCATTGACTGTTTATGGTTGATTATGTTCAATTATCGGCTTCAATCGCCAATCGTCAATTGCAAAAAGTGGATAAAACCGATAGATTGTCGAAATTGCTGAATTTAGCTAACAATAATTAAAGCCCAATAAAGAAAGATTAGCCTATGTTGGATTTGGAGCCGGTCGGCTGGATTGTTGTTGCATTATGTGCGACTATGGTTGGGATTACGAAGACCGGGATTCCCGGCATGGGGATTCTGGTAGTTCCTTTGATGGCGGGTGTTTTGCCTGCCCGCAGTTCCACAGGAGTGCTGCTGGGTATCCTGATACTGGCGGATTTATTTGCCGCGGGCTACCACCGGCACAATGCGAGGTGGCGTCATATATTGCTTCTGCTCCCGGCTGCTTTCGCAGGGATTATTGCAGGATACTTTGGCTTAAAGGAAGTCAACGATAAACTGCTTGAACCGATTATTGGCGGGATAGTGCTGGCTATGCTGGGTATCAATTACTGGCGTACAAGGACCAAAGGAAAAGATGCTCAGATTCCTACCCAATGGTGGTTCGCGGTCGTGCTTGGCTTCATGGCGGGAGTTACAACCATGATGGCCAATGCGGCCGGGCCGATTATGATTATTTACCTGCTGGCCATGAAGTTGCCCAAAATCGAATTCGTGGGGACCGGGGCGTGGTTTTTCTTTGTTATTAACTGGCTCAAGGTGCCATTCAGCGCAAAGCTGGAACTGATGACCGCGGCCTCTGTGAAACTCGATTTGATGATGCTGCCGTTTATTGGGCTTGGAGCGGTGATAGGGATATTTTTTCTCAAACGAATCCCGCAAAAGGCATTCAACGCCGTTGTGCAGATTTTAGCCGCTGCCGCCGCTATCAAGCTCTTGTTCTAAATTCAATCCCACCGGAAGGTAAAATAAAATTGATTTGCAAAAAAGCGATTAAAAAGCGATTATAATAGCCATGTGCGGTCAGGGAAATACAGACCGATTTGCCAAAGCTCAGGAACGGATGCTCAACCGGGACCTGAAGGGCCGTGATATTGTGGATCCGGAGGTGCTGAGAGTTATGTGCGAGATTCGGCGAGAAGAATTTGTGCCCCAGCAATACGAGTCGCAGGCCTATTCCGACGGCCCCCTGCCTATCGGTATGGGCCAGACGATTTCACAGCCTTATATTGTCGCCCTGATGACCCAGGAGCTGTATCTCAATCAGGATTGCACGGTCCTGGAGATTGGTACAGGTAGCGGATATCAGACCGCCATCCTGAGCAGGCTTGTAAAAAAAGTCTATACAATAGAAAGATTCGGCCAGTTGTCGGAATCGGCCCAGGCGGTTTTGGGCAGACTGGGCATCAATAATGTTGAATTCTGTGTTGACGACGGCAGCCGCGGGTGGCCGAAGCAAAAGTGGGACGAGAAGTCAGTGCGGATGGTAGAATGGCAGCCCTGCTTTGACAGGATTATGATAACCGCAGCCGTGCCGAAGATACCCGAGCCCGTTGTAGAGCAGCTTGCCGAGGGCGGCTTTATTATCGCACCGATAGGTCCGCCAGGGGTCCAGGAACTTATCGTTGCCGAAAAAAAAGGCGAACACATGACTAAAAGATTCGTCTGTGACGTCCGCTTCGTTAAACTGCTCGGCGAATACGGTTTCGAGGAATAAAAGAATTTTGATTATGAACAAAAAACAAATAAAAGTTTTGTGGGTTGGTGTAATTCTTATTACCCTTTCGGCGGTTTTCCCGCCGTGGATCGGCACCAAAACCGGTGAATCCTCGGCCCCTACCGGCCTTTTTACCAGTAGGAGTGAGAAGTTTATCGGTTTTCATTTCATTTTCAGTCAACCCAAGTACAGACAATATCACCCAGCGAGCTACACAACTAAAAATGGCCAACGTGTTTCGGTCAATCCAAAAAGTTACTATTCCCGGCATGAGTACCAAAACAGTAGAATAGATCTTGCGAGATTTGTAGTGCAAATAATACCTGTAGTACTAATATGCGGTGGATTCATTTGTACCTATAGAGACAAGAACAATAAAAGTGGAACTAACATAATTGCAAACGGCAGTAATGACAGAGGTAAGCGAACAGTCACAGAATAAAATTACCCTTTCGATGCCTGTACAGTATCTCAAGGGTGTAGGTCCGGCGCGGGCAGGAACCTTTGCGCAGTTGGGAGTGCATACGGTAGGGGACTTGCTGGAGTATTATCCTCGCGACTGGAATTTCGCGCCCGGACCTATAAAGATAGATCAAATGCAGCCGGAGAAGACCGCTACCATCATCGGTCTTCTCGAATCAACAGACTACCAAAGCTATCGCAGGCAGCCGATATTTGAAGCCATAGTCAGCGATGATACCGGAGTGTGCAGGATCATATGGTTTCACGGCGGGTATCTCCGCGGTCAATTAAAGCCGGGCCAAGTAATAATGGCCTCGGGCAAGGTTGGTTTATACAAGCACCAGTTACAAATGACCAATCCGAAATTTTTGGTGCTCGATGAAAAAACCTCAGAACCGGACGAGTATTTCAGCGGCGGTGTATATCCGGCCTGCAGCAAACTATCCAGCAGACAAATCAAAAAGATAATCGGGCGCGTGCGTGACGCAGTTGATGAGCTTGTGCCGGAGTTTTATGACAAGGAATTTCGGGTCAAGGCGAATCTAATCGGCAGAAAGGAGGCTTTTGCCTGGATACATTTGCCGCCGGACGAGGAAAAGTTAGCTAAAGCTAAACGCAGGCTAAAGTATGATGAATTATTTTTGATGCAGTTGGGGCTGGCGCTTCGGCGGGTAAGGAGAAAGCACTACTCGGCGGCAGTGTCGATGACCTGCGATGACGAAATCGACAGCCGAATCAGAAAACGCTTCCCGTTCCTGCTCACCGAAGACCAGAACGGAGCGATAGCCGAAATTGCCTCGGACATGGCGAAATCCGAACCGATGAACCGGCTCCTTCAGGGTGACGTTGGGTCGGGCAAAACGGTGGTGGCGCTATACGCAGCCTTGACGGCGGTCGCTAATAAAACACAGGTGGCCATTATGGCCCCTACGGAGATTCTGGCGGCACAGCATTTTCTAAGTATCGAAAGATACCTTGAGAACAGCAAAGTCAGAAGGATTTTGATAACGGGTGGACTGACCGGCACAAAGAGGACAGAACTTCTGGAAAAAATAAAACAAGGCGCGATGGACATCGTCGTCGGAACAGTGGCGCTGCTGCAGAAAGATATAGAATTTCGAAATCTCGGGCTGGTCGTGATTGATGAGCAGCATAAATTTGGAGTCGAGCAGAGGGCAGAACTGCGAAAACAGATGACGCCACATTGTCTTGTTATGACGGCCACGCCCATCCCAAGGACGCTGGCGATGACCGCCTTCGGCGATCTGGATGTTTCCATTATCAAGCATTCGCCGCCGGGCAGAGGCACTGTTATTACACGCTGGGTCGAGAAGTATAACCGGCAAAAAGCATTTCAGTTTATCCGCGAACGTCTAAGGGCAAAGAAGCAGGCATACTTTGTTTATCCTCGGATAACCGCCATCGAAGAAAGCGAAGATATCAAGGCGGCCACAGATGAGTGGAAGAACCTGTCTACGAAAGTTTTTCCTGAATTTTCCGTTAAGCTTCTTCACGGCCGAATGTCATCGGCGAAAAAGCAGCATATTATGGACGAATTCAGAAAAGGCAAAATCGATGTGCTGGTCTCAACCGTCGTGATAGAGGTGGGGATGGATGTACCCAACGCAACAATAATGGTCATAGAAGGAGCGGACAGGTTCGGCCTGGCACAGTTGCACCAGTTGAGAGGGCGTATCGGAAGGGGAGAAGCCAAGTCGTATTGTTTTTTGTTTGCTGAAACCGACAGCGAGATAGCAAAGGGCAGACTCGATATAATGACCAGGAGCAACGACGGTTTTGAAATAGCCGAGCAAGATTTGCGGCTTCGCGGTCCGGGCGAACTGTTTAGCACCCGGCAGCACGGCCTGCCGGACTTGAAAATAGCAAATATCGTGGACGATTACGACCTGCTGGTTATGGCAAGGAAGAACGCATTCGAGCTTGTCCAGTCCGATCCGATGTTAAACATGCCGGAGCACAAAAATATTCGCAAGGCATTAGTGACTAAATTCGGCGATTCGCTTGGATTAGCGGACGTTGCATAAAAATTGAAAATTTAAAGCTAAAAACTCAAAATTATAAATTAAAACACAAAACCTTTTTCTTTTGGCTTGATCTTAAATTTTAAGTTTTAGTTTTACATTTTTGGCTTTACGTTTTACGCTATTACGATGCAGATACAGTACAAAAACAATCTGCTGGAAAAGGTTTTAATCGGAGTCAACGCCCTGACCGCCGCGGCGGTCGCGGCGTCCTTTGCTGCGCTGTTCGGCTACGAAGAGCCTCAACTTTCTGCCCGAATCTTATATGCC
>Ga0209536_100007746_pt1 | contig 16259 bp, 21 predicted proteins | sample DeeMarSeWOR28_12_FD_187461 | JGI IMG/M metagenome (GOLD analysis project Ga0209536, IMG submission 187461) | Marine sediment microbial communities from White Oak River estuary, North Carolina - WOR-2-8_12 (SPAdes) (version 2) | ecosystem: Environmental > Aquatic > Marine > Intertidal zone >...
CCGTGGGAGACCCACTCGCCGTAAGTGACAACCCGCCTACAATATCCTCGTCATTATCACGTACTAATGGGCAGTAAAATACTAATGATTGCGGTCTTACTGCTAATGGTGAAATCCCCGTTGCTAATACTGCCACTTCCGCATCAGTTAATGCAGCGTTCCAAATTGCAGCTTCGGCAATATTGCCGTCAAAATATATAGTGCCAGAACCAGCTTCAGCGATAGTTGTTGTATTAATGCCTGTCGGTGTACAACTAGATGAATTATCACCTCTACCACCACCGTTGAGATATATCGACCTATCACTAACTCCTCTAAAAATTCCACAGGCATGTATCCATGTCGAATCAGTAAATGTTGTTGATGTTTGTGCGTTATAGCCTGTTGTATTAAATACGTATGCTCTTAAATAATTATCACTTCGAGTTTGAAGAAAAAACGATTGGGTAATACTTCCATTATTTAATGACAATAATGCTCTGTGCGCTGTTGAATCAATTACATAGGCCCAACACGCAATTGTTAACGGAACTGCTACTACTGGAGCGCTTGCAACCTCCAAATATTGACTTGACGTACTTGCAAAAGTCCGCGCCATTTATGTTTCTCGGATTTCAACCATCACCAGTTCAGCGTCACCCGTTGCGTCATCGCTGGCTGCATCCCTCGTTATCTTCAGCCTGAACGAATCGCCTGGAGTTACGCTGTCCATATCTGCCCCATCCGTAAACGGAATCGAGACAATATCCACAAGTCCAGATGTGCCTGGAACTGTCGTATCATCAACGCTGTTCGCAGCAGCAAACCCATCGCTGTCTAAGTCTTGGTCTTGGTCGCCAATCAACTCAAACGCTGCGTCCCAATCTACCGTGTTCGCCTCTGCTGAACTCATCGCATAATGGATATATACCGTCACACCCGTTGTCTGTGAATAATTCTGCGGCATAACACCAGTAAATACAGCATCCCAATTCGTTGTCGCATCAAAATCTAAAACTGGATGCTGATTGCGAGTGTCAAAAGTCGCATAGTTTGACGCTGGCGGCTCGTTGTTCAATGGAGAAAATACAAGTAATGTGTCACCTGATGCCATTACAGCACCTCCTTCCGTTTGCGCTCAATGCGCTCAATACATAATCTTCCGAGTGGTTGGTTATTCTGTAACCAAGTCCGTACATCGGAATCAGTTATATTCTGAAATATAGTTATCTCAGAGTCTTCTAACTCCAAATCAATTTGCACAAGCCCTGTTCTAAATTGATTTTTATTTATTGGGACTAATGTTCTTAAGGATGAAAACTCACTCATAAGTTGTTCCCAAACTTCATCTATATCTGTACTGGATAAAGTTGCCATTATTACCTCCAATATAGTAAAAAACCCAACTGTTGTATTATACATTAGTTGGGCATTAATGGCTAGAATTGCAAGATTTTTAGATTAAACTATTAACAATTTCAATCAATTTTCCCCAACCTTCTAACTCACTTGCCTCTCTCCATCCTTCTGTATATTTTTTATTTCTAAATTGATCCTTGCTCCACCTGTTAGGAGTTAAATTTCTATCGTGTCGAATATCTAAATTTGGATACTCGCTTTCCCACTTCTCAGACTTATAATCATCTACCCTTTCTTTACGATTGTGAGTCCCTGGTTCAAACCCCATCTTTCTACTAAAACCTGTCTTTTCAACGATCTGTACCCTATTAACATAATGTTCAAGAAGAAGACTTCTCCAGGCAATAAGACCGCTAGTTTGTCTGCAATCATCTGTTCTTATAGCGTGACCATCTTCCAATCTAACCTTCCAGACATTTGTATTGTAATAAAACTTAGTTCTATCTGGAGGAACAAAATCAAAGTGTTTTGGATGATAAAGTACATCATGCTCACAGAAGAAAATAACATCTGCGTCAGAAGCTTCTATTCCTGCAAGCATCTGCTTGAACATAGTTAGATACCCAGGTTCTAGTTCTAAAACAATACGTTTACCGCCAAAATCTATAGGTTTCAAAGAAACACTGACTATATGCTTCTCTTTTATTCCCCTGGTAAGTTGTCTCTGACAAGCTGTTAGCAACTTATCATCTAACCTGTTATCTGTATAATATACAACCCCTTTTGGAGGCTTTGGCGGTTTTGGAGGTTTAGATGGTTTTGGTTCTTTATCTTTACATTTCTTTGGTTTCTTTTCTTTACCATAGTCCTCCCAATCAGGTATAGGAGAAAACTTTTCGATCAACCAAGATAACGGTCTTACTGCTTTATCCCATTTATCATTCAGGAATATATCCTGTGATCTCTTTATCGCCCTCTGCTGACTCTTGCCAGGAGGAGGATAGGGCCAACTAAATCCCTTCTGAGTGCGGAACATATGGGCATACCAAGTCTTCTTGCTACAAATTACACTTCCACCAGATAACCAAGTCTTCAATGCCACCTCAGTTCCCTGTTGCCCCCAACTGCCCCAACGTTCATCACAAAGGTTCAACTCCCAATATTTCTCCTGAGTTACCATAAAACAAGAACCCTGAAGGGACATGGTTTCAACTAAATCTCCCTGTTGTCTCTCTTTATATTCACCAAAATATTTGAAGCGTAGTTCTCTATTGAATCTATAAGAAGTGGAGTTTGGAGATGGCTTTGGTTGCCAAAGTATATCCATCTTTACATCTTCACTCCCACACTTTCCACATTTTTCTGGTTTCGGGCCTTGATAAGTTCGCTCATTACAACTTTGACATACCCAATCGAAAGCATGAAGGTTCTTCATCAATGGAACAATAGTCCAATCCTCCTGCATATCTTCCATTAGTTTTACGTCAAAGCCCTCATCAAATGCACAGTGAGCATCTACTTTCATAAGATATTTTGCATCTGACAATCTTGCTGCACGATTTGTTGCTGCTCTTTGTCCTATGCTTTCAGGGTAATACAGAACTGTAACTCTATCATGCTGTTCGAGAGGAAACAAAGGCCAATTTCCATCAAGTACAGCAATAACTTCTGTATCCCCTCTTATATTCTTTAGAATGTCTATTACGGTATTGCTTAGAAACTGTTCATTTCTAGCAGGGATCATTATTGTTAGGTCAGGCATAATTAAAATTCTCGCACACCCATCTTTCTGTCTTTATAATTCGCTCTCTTAAATCTTTATCTGGTATACACAAGTGTCTAAACTTCTTGCTAGATGCTGCAATATTTCTCCATTTTGTTTTCCTTATTACTTTTTCATCAAATGTCTCTCCAGCTTTTCTTAGTACAAATATCAAATCCTGTTCCAACCTCTCCTGCTTACCAATAAAATCAACTCCAGATAAATCAGAGTCTACGTAAAATCGGTATAAATTTCCAACAAACCCTTCTGGATATGCTTCCAGCACGTTATTTACAAATTTTTGAAAGTTTTTTCTATAAAGTTTGTCCAATGGAAATTTTGGATCAAGGGCATCTGTCTTATATCTATATGCCCAATAAGACCTGTACCAGTCTACAGGGTGTCTTACAAAACAAAAGGACAACTTCCCTTCTACAGACTTCTCAATACCAACAGGGGTAGAATGCTCCCTATATAGTCCATATGGGTGAGGCAGACCATTTCTTACCCTTCCATATGGAACTCCAGAGAACCTCATAGCAGACTTTATCCATATCCCTCCTGTCTTTGGAATGTGATAAAACACGGTATTTTTAGTCGCTATTGCCATCCAAAACCCTTCTCCAGAACCCCTCTACAATCCATCTCCAGTCAAAAAACTCCTTTGCTTCCCTTATCTCTTTATCAGACAGAGGAGGCATTTCTTGAACAAATAGTTCCTCTAAAGACTTTATGGTTTCTTCTCTATCTTTCTCAGGTATAAATATACCCCAAGGGGAATACCACTTTCTGTAATGTGGTCTATCAAATAATATAGGTCTTGCTCCACAAACCAGACCTTCAGCAGCAGGAAGTTCAAAGCCCTCTGTTCTACGTAGACCAGCAACAAACTCACACTGTCCATACATATGAGACAACCATACATCACTTATATTAGTTATACAATCAACCCAAGGTCTTCTTACATCTTCTCCCAGGTGTAACATTCGATTTCCAGTATTCTTTGTTGCCCAACCACATTCCCTGATACTTTCTGTAGTCCAAGACCTTCCATGTGTCATTATCTTATATAATGGTTCTCCAAAATATCTTTTCTTAAAGGTTTCATCTACCCCCAAAGGAGTATGGTAGAGATTGTCTAAGTGCTTTTCATGTCCATCTTCCTGCAAATATAAATTTAAGTTGTAATAAGACCATACTAACTTTGCACTATCCCAACTCTGTATCCAGTGATCTGTTTCTGGTTTCTGAGTAGACCTGACGCTGTATTGAATTAAGGCATATTCCCTACCTCCTAACATGGAGACTTTACGCTCTAAAGCCTCTTTACGACCAACAACATGAATAATAGTTAGGTCTGCCGAATCGCTTGTAAGTTCAACACAATCAGGAACATACCTTTTCAATGCTCTTACAACCCTATCTATTGCTCTGTCTGGAGCTGGTTCAATGTGTACTCTAGGCATAATCCTTTACCCAAAACCAAGAACGGGCATCATCTCTTATTTCATCTGGTTTCTTGTCTTTAGTTCCCAACAAGAACCAAGGTCTAACTTGAAAAGCATCTGTATAAGCATTTACAACAGAAACTACTTGGTTTCTGCTATTTGTTGCTGGTACTACTTTGTTCTTTCTGTAATCGTGACCAGAAACTATTCCTCCCCTTCGGACTTTCTTAGCCCAATAGAAAATATCATTTGCTACAGGAAGAAACTCATGGTTTGCATCTATGTAAACCCAATCCAAACTTTCATCCTCAAACTGTTGGACTACATCCATGCTAAACCCTTTTATAAGTTCACAGTCGTAATTAGATACTCTGCGTTTAGCATATTCATAAAATCCATCTAAAGTTTCCTGACTAACATGGTCACGATAATCGGAGTAGCATGTCCACGCATCTATAGCATAGACCTTACTTTCGGGGTTCATTCTACAAAGGACTTCTGTATACAGCCCTCTCTCTACCCCAATCTCTGCTCCAACTTTATACCCTAACTCTTTGAATAGACCAGCAAGAATATCTCTGCCAGTGTTAGGTATTTCAATCGGCATATGCCTCTGATTGAGATTTAGATTATATTTGTTTGCTAAGTATTCTAGTTCTTCCATTCGTCATCATCCCTCATCTTCCATAAACTTCTATCTTCGGGCCAAGTAGGTACGGGCCAAAATCTCTCTATCAACCATTCAATGTCGTGTATTCTGTCTTCCCAATTATTGTTCATCCAGTAATTTACAGAATAACGATTTCCCCTGCGAACTTCGGTCTTACTCATAAAGTATCCACGACCATACTTCTTTCCTTTGTGAAGATGGGCATACCATGTTTTCTTGTTTACCATTACTTTCCCACCCCCTAACCAAGTCCTCATTCCTATCTCTTGTGGTTCTCCAATAAAAGTACCATATCCTTCCTCCTGCAACCCTCCTATTCTATGCAAGAAGTGTTTCTTAGTTGTAAACCAACAGCTACCCTGGAAGGACATGTTCTCATCTACAAGATACTCTGGTTCATTCAATCTCTCTACAGCTCTGCTAGTCCAAATTGTTCCATGTATTCCAGGGTCACGCTTTGGATTAGCATATGGATAACTGAGATACTCATAGTCTACATCTGGTTTACCTACATCCTGTATATCCCAATTCTCAGCATCTAAACGCTTTCTTCTAGGAATGATTACCCAATTACCTTCACAATCATTCATCAGTTTTATGTCATACCCATAATCAAACATACAATGGGCATCACATTTCATTAGAAAGTTGCCTTTAGCAATTTGAGCAGCACCATTTATTGCTGCCCTCATTCCCATAGCCTTACCTCTATGCAAGTAAACTACTCTCTTATCTTCTCTTGGCATAGGATCAGGCCAATACCCATCTAAGACAGCAATAATCTCTATATTGCTCTCCGATTTATCTAAGAGGTCTTCAACAGTATTTTTCAGGAATATTTCATTTCTGGAAGGGATAATAATTGAAAGAAGATTATTCATGACTATTTCATTTGAATTTTAGGCACTTCAATTCTTGGAGTATTCATTTGCTCTGCAAGTCTAGCATTTTCTCTCTGCATAATCATGTTCTTACCAATCACTTCCAACTCAGATGCAGCAGCAAGTATTTGCTCAGGCATAATAGTATTTATTGCCATATTCTTTTTCACTGATCCAAACTCGTCAAATATCATAAGGATAAAACTTTCATCCTCTAACCCACTATCTTCTATAAGTTTCTTAAATTCTTCTGGTGTCATAATACTCTCCATTCATCATACTCTAACTGTTTACCCCACCTCTGTAGGAATATCTGTCTATTCTGTCCCAAAGGGAAGGGTATCTTATAAAAACTTGCCGTTGCATTTGTGTAATGGTATCCAACAGCATTTACATCCACAATGACTTTGTATCCTTTTTCTCTAATGGAATAACAAAGATCACAGTCCTCATACGTACCTATTCCATAGCCTTCAAAGAACCCTCCTACCTTATACCATAAAGTCCTCTTTGTCATTAAAGCAGCACCAGTTACAGCACCAACTTCAAAAACACGATTTACTCTTGGGTTGTCTTTACTCCATGCAATAAACGCATGTAGGAACTGACCTTTTATATCTAATGTCAAGCCCACATGTTGAATCTTTCCAGCAGGACGGTTTCCGTCTACACTTTCCTCTGGAAACAACAGCTTCATTCCAACAACACCAATCTCAGGGTCTTTAAGATGTTGCATCATAGACTCTACTGCGCCAGGAAGTAAAACTACATCAGAGTTCAAGAGGAAAACTATGTCTGCCTTGCTTCTATTTACTCCCCTGTTACAAGCAATAGGAAACCCCAAGTTCTCATTGCTTCTTGACACAATTACATTGTCTATATCCAAGGAGTCATAATACTCCTCTGCTTCATCTCTATCTGGACTGGCATTGTCAAATAGAACTACTTGATAAGACTTATCCCCACAAGCATCTGGTATAGATTTGAGGCACTTATCTAAAAGGTCAAATCTACCGAAAACTGGAATTATAATGCTTACATCTGGTTTCTTTTTATATCTTTTCCGCTTGCTCATATCCTAACCTTTTCATCATCTCTTTATAATGATTATTGAAATATCTTTTATGGTGTTCTAAAAATTCGGATTTCCAGTCTCCAATTACTCCTTTTCTAAATGTAGAACAAGTTTCTGGATTTATCCTAGACATCATTATACCAACTGTACCACAATCAATCTCAACTGCTACACTTCCTCCTATAAATTCTAATAAATTTTCTAAGGTAGCAACAGTATTTGTAACTAAATCCTCATACTTTATCTGATGAATAAAATCTCTATCATGCCAGGGAAGAAATCTCTCATAATGAAACCCATAAACTTTCAATAATTCCCATATAGGGTCTTCACAATCTCTAAGCCGAACCCCAGGATGTACTTCAAAATTCATAAATCCATGACCAACTTCCCCTTGTCTTTGTATCCAGTGCTTATGGGATATGATTGCATCTCTTGGGTCACGATATAGAAATACAGTTTTGATATTCTTTTCGACAATAATTTCTTCATATTCCTTTCTGTATGGTAAATGTGCTCTACCAAAGCCTGAAAGTTCTCTTATTTGGTCTGCTATTGATGGTATTGGATGGACTAAACCAGCAATGACTACACCAATCTGCTCATGTTCCCCTCCAATTGCCTGTGTAAGCATATTTGTTCCTGACTTTGGTATTGAGATTAATAATAGTGGCATTATCTGTATTCGTGTCCTAGTCTTTCCAAAAACTCCTCTCCATACTTTTTAGACAAGACTTCGCTCATTTGTTTGCTTGCTTTCTCATTGAATTCTTCATGTGTACTTTCACTACGTCTGCCCATGTCCCAAGCAACACCATCGTCTTTGAACATAAGAAATCTATCATCTACATAAATCCTCTTTCCATCTCTACGTGCTTTCCAGCATAGTTCAAGGCTTGATCCCCAACCAAAAGTAAGTTCTGGATCATAACCTCCAACACTATTATACCAATCTGCTCTGATAAGAACAGCGTTACTGTCCACACCCCAAACGCCTCTAATACCACCATCATAATTTGATGGTTCTAAACTGTCCCATGCCGTACCAATAGTTGCTGGATGTATCATTACTGCATCTGGAATAACTTTCAATACCTTTAACATAGGAGTAAGATAATCTTCATCATAAGTAAACTTCATAGACGTTGTAAGTATCCAGTAGGCAAAATACTTATCTATTCTATTCGCATAGTTGATTCCCTTTATTACTGCTGTTCCCATTCCAAGAGGTACAAGATAGGATAGAACATAATTCTCAGGTTTATCATGGAAGTATCTAGGTTCACCATTATTGATTACATAAACATCATAATCAGAGTTATCCGCAGTTTTCCTACGGACATGTCCTATAAGCTCCTCTACAAATTCAGGAGTATTACAATTTGGAATAATGATTGCTACTTTATTTCCACTCTGGTCTGACGTATTCATTTGTAAGCCTCTCCATCCAATCTGTCCCATATTTCTCATTCATAACTTCACAGACATTCTCCATGCCTAACCTTCTTCTCTCCTCAACAGGCATACCCATTCTGTCCATTCTATAGCCTATATCCTGTTCCTTTTTTACTCTCAAACCCTCATGTATCCATAAAGACCTATCAGCTTTTCTAGCTTTCCAAGAGGTTTCCTCAGAAGTACCCCAAGCATAAATCAGGTTTCTATCAAGCCTACCAATAGAATTAAACCAGTCTGCTCTCCACATTGTAAAAATCATATCTAACCCCCAGGTCTGTCTAGGCGTTGATCCACCTCTTGCATTCATTTGCTTCCAGACCTCTATATCACTGTCCTCCGTCAGTGCTGGCATAATGCCAACTGCGTCTTCGTGTTCCAACAAGAACCTTACCATCTCCCCAACATGGTCTTCTCCTCCAACTAATGTAGCACTTGTTATAGCAATTACATATGCAAAGTAAGGTTCACCATAGGATTCCTCCAGAATATCAGCGAACTTCAACCCTGCCAACCATCCTCTGCAAGTCTGGACATTTGCTGGAAGTCTAAAGGTTGTAAAGTATGCAGGAGGAACTTGGTCACTTCCATTGTCCACTAAGATAAAGTCTAATGGATAATTTGAATATCTCTGAACGTAGCTATACATATAATCAGCACGTTCAAGCATATTGTAATTTGTAAGAATTACTGCCACTCTGTTATCCATGTTGCCCACTCTGGTAGAGGTAATAGTTCTCCACCATATTCTAGAGGATGTCTAATGTCTGGTATCTGACCAGATAAATTGTAAAAATCCATTTTTCTTTTTATTTCTTCGTCATCGGGCCAAGCATAATGCAACAAACAATATTCGGGTAAGACGCTTGTTATCTGCTCCTTCTTAGGTTCTGGTTCAAACCTGTAAGCCATATCTGTATTAAAGAATCTAAGCCCAAGATTTGCTTTCCATCCCCATAAACTTGTTGCCCATTCATCCTTTTTTATCATAGAAAGACCAGACAAGTGTTTATCGTCCTTATAAACATAAAGCCTAACTGCATAAACAAAGTCTCTAATTGGGTCTTGAACAAGTTGCTTTCTAATTTCGGATTGAAGCTTGACATTAGGAACACAATCACAATCATCCATCAATATCCAGTCTGCCCCTCTTTCTTCTGCCCATTCGACTAGAAAGTTCAAATGTTCTGCTTCTGGATTTCTCCACAAGTCATTCTTCATCTCTTTCTTTTCATCAAACATTCTTACCTTTGCATATGAAAACCGACTTGCAATCAATAATGTTCTATCTTCGCTTCCTCCATCAGCAATTAAAACTTCATCTGCTATGTCTCTATAAGACCAAAGAAACCTTCCAATATTCCTTTCCTCATTCCTCGTCCGAACTATCGTCACTATCTTCATCTTGTATTGACCTCAACGCTCTATCTAATTGCTCAACTCCAATAGACCAATCCCTAGACTCTATATAGTCCCTGGCATTCAACGATATTTCCTGATATTCTTCAGTTCCAAGAAGATTATACACGTTTTCAAGCAAAGAAACACCGTGTTTATGTTCTGCTATGTACCTAGCCCCATTTCCAAATGGATCACGATATGAACAAGTGCTCCCATCTACATTAACTAAAATCTCCTCATAATCTAATACGAAACCTCCTCCTTGACAAATCAATTCTCTTATTGCAGTACAGTTTGTACCAATAACAGGAATTCCTACCGCCATGCTTTCCAATATTGGAAGTCCTAAACCTTCCGCTTTAGATGGTAAGAGAAATACATCTGCCATAGCATAAATGCTCCATAATTTCTTCTGAGGCATTCCTCTCTCTAAAATTACCATTTTGTCTTGAATATCTAACTCTTGTGCATAGTCCTGTAGTTTCCAACCAACATGAAGATGTTCCCTGGTAACTAAAACATACTTAACATTTTCGTGGGACTTAGAGAATTCAGCAAAAATCTCCATTCCTTTCGACAAATTCTTTCTCTCTTGATTATCTGCAACTGTAAGAACTACAAAATCGTCTTCCTCAAATCCAAATATTCCTCTACCAGAGACTCTATCTTCTGTATTTCTGAATTTCCACTTTTCAGAATCTATTCCAACCAGAATATGCTCAGCTTCTATTCCCTGCTTCTGCGCTTCTTCTGAACCGAATTCTGAAATAATAAATACTTTATCCATCTGCATAAGTATCATTGCCCAAGATAGACAAAGTGGGTCTGCCTCTATCGGCATAATGCCAACATATTTGAAAGTTCTATCCTGTAAATTAGATAAAACTTGTTCATGCCAAGTAATATCTATAGCGACAATGAGAACATCAAATTTCCACTGAGCTTCTAAGTTCTTTACTATTGCCATCATTTCTTGAAAGTTATCAGCAGGAAGAATAGAAAAGTTGAACCAGTGTTCTTCACGTTTGTAAGCCAATCCTACCGCTTTTATGTCATGTCCTTCCTGTGATAGACCTTCACAAAGTGGCAAAGTAATATTCATATAACCAGAACCCCTGAAATCTAAATCAGATATAACCGCAATTTTCATTTGAATACCTTTTCTTCCCATTCTTCTATAATTCTATCTGGATGAAACCTCTTTTTCGCCTTGTTCACTATTGACTTCTGACGCTTTTTCAATTCATCTTTATTCTGCAAACAGAAAAGAACTTCTCCTATCATGTCGTCAAAAAATATCTTATCTGGAAAATGAGGAATTATTGTACCCATGTTGGTAGTAGAGAGTGCTCCTACTCCACTGGTTATAGGATATACACCAGAAATCATAGCCTCAGCAACAGAAATACAGAACAGTTCCTCATACTCGCATGGATAGACTAGCAACTGAGACTTCGCTAACTCCTCAACATATCTTTTTCTTGGCAAAGCCCCTGCAAACATTACATCTTTCTGCCCTATCCATCCTGCTCTATGTCTACTGTTCCTTGGATCAGGAGCACCCCACAAGCGATAATCACTTGTAATGTATAAATTCACATCTGGAATTGATTTCTTCACTTCTTCCCATATATCCAACAAATAGTGAAGTCCTCTATCTGGAACTGAAGTAAAAACAAGTCTATTCGGAACTCTTTCTACATCAGATGGAAAATCCTGTATTCTTACTGGTAAATCAATAACAGTTGCGTTTAGAATATTGTATTGAGACTTAAAATAATTCTTGTGAAAATCCGATATGCAAACTATTCTATTCATTGAAGGAGCAAAGTTCTGAAAATTACCTATTGTGTACTGGTCACAACTCCACCAAACCTTAAGACCTTTTGCTATTATGCTTAAAGGATTTGGTGAACGAAAAGTAATTAGAACATCTCTAGGATGATTTGGGTTGAAGGCATTTGTTGGAAGCTGATGAAATGGGCTTACTCCAACCTCCTTTGGTGAATTGTAAAGGGTTACTTCGTATCCTCTCTTTGTCCATTCTTCACACATGGTAATTAGAGCATACTCAGAACCTCCAACCCCAACTCTCCAACTATCTCCCCAAAGAGTCTTAGAGGTAACTCCAATCGGAGAACCATCACTACAAAGAATATCAATTTTCATTTATCGTCCTCTAATGCTGCAAATTCTAACTTGTTCCAAAATTGAATATATTCCTCAGGACTATCTAAATCATCTGTATAATCATCTATATATAATAGAGACTCAATTTCACCTTGTAAATCCCACAACCTAGCGTGTTTATTTCTTTCCAAACAAATGTCTATATCATATTCCAGTAAAGGTATCAGATCATGGGTAATTACTAAAGCAAACAATTCTTTAGCTTTCTTTCCAGTTACAGGGTTTCCATCTTCTCTACCGTAAATTCTATATTGCTCTTTCATTGTTAAGATGTCTGATATTAAAGAATTACTGTAAACCACATCTCCCAACAAAACCACATTCCTATCGTATAAATCCATCCATTTAATTGCTTGCTTTATTCCAGATAACAAAGAACCTGGAACTCTAAAGTATTTTAGATGTACTCCAAATGGCAACACATACTCAGCAAATTCTCCAGGGGCAATTACTGTAACATCTAAATCACCTAGTTGCCTTAGTGTTCTAGTAATTATTGTTTCATTACCTAAAGGAGTTAATTGCTTAAATTCAGATGGAAGTTCCATGTAGGTATCTTCACTCCATCTGCTCCCATCACCTTGTGCCATTACAAATACTTTCATACTTATTTCTTCTCCAACAAGTACCTGTATTCAACTGTCTTAGGTTCTCCTACCCACTTCCTATCTTTCTCTGGATAACTGAGCATAAAGAATTCCATAAATCTTTCATCTGAACTGTCGAAGTCCTTTTGAGTTTCAATATTCCATCCAGACCTGTCAATTAGATACCACAACTGATCCTTATGCAACATGCTGTAATGGTTCTTGCCCCCAACTTGCCAATATTCCCAGGCAGGAAATACCAGAATGCAATATCTCTTGCTTACTCTATGCCACTCCATCAATGTAAGTAGAGGCATAGGGGAATGCTCCAGAATGTGTCTAGCGAAAATTAAATCAAAATTGGTATCCACATATGGGAGGAACGTACAATCAGCCTTAGAAACGTTCCTGTCGTTCTCTAGGGCTACGTTTATATCAATTTCTCCAAGAGTTACACCAGTGTAATGTATGCCTCTTGATTCAAATATAGGTTGGCAGAAACCTTGACCGCAACCTACATCCAAGACAGTATCAACATCTATCCGACTACAAAACCTATGGATAACATCTGTTGCCCAGGCGGTATGCCCAACATCTGCTGGCTGAGGATAAATGTCTTTCTCTAATTCATCTAAATACTTATCTACATTTGTATAATCTCTCATTTGTCATACTCCCAATATAACCAATCTAACTCAGGTTTACCTTTATATCCTTTTTGCCAAAGGAACATAGCATAGGATAAAGCATCAGTTGTTTTTCTTTTTCCATTTGATGAAAAGAAAGAGGGTCTGCGAGATAAAACATAAACCCTTTTCGGAGGAAACTCGCTATATAATCCAAAATGTCGCTTTTGACTTTCTAGAAATGCCAATCTTAAAAGAAAGTAAACATATTTCCCGACTTCTAAGCCTCTTCTGACAAATTCCTCAGCAAGAGAATATGGAGGATTTCCATAAACTAAATCAAAACCATAACCACTAGGAACAGATTTGACTAAAAAATCATTCTTAATCACCGAAGTATAATTATCATCTGTAAAAGGTGCGTTTATATCTATACCTACATTGGGACTGTCTGGAAACCAATTCTTAAATGCCTTTCCCCAAACACCTCCTCCAGAACCAGCATCCAGCCCTCTAATTTTAGGATTCATTTTTTCATCTAAAAAAACTACCTTAATAGCTTCTCTAGCCAATTCATATGGTGTTTCATAGAAATCATGTTTCTTTCTTGGTCTATTGCTTTTTAATCTATTTATTGTCTGCATTACGTACTTCCATCTGCATGTTTATTTCTATCCATGTGCATCTTACATACTAACATTTCACCAGGGACAATACCATCTCCGCTTGTTGGAGAAGCATGTTCACTGTATACACTACTCCCCACGATTACAGCAGGGCTTCCACAGGTACACATAAATACCCACCTACCAGCTTTCTTACTAGGGTCTTCGTATATAAAGTGGTTGTCGTATGGAGCACAAATAACGAACCTCTTGTACTCTTGAATCCAGAGCTGTTTCTTCCTGATTACACTGTGACCGTCTAGTGTGGTAGCAGAATTAGGAGAGTTGTGGTGTTTTATTATGCTAAACGTTGTCTTTTGAAACTTTTTTTCTTCGGATTTCATCTATTACCTCATCTATTGCGTTATAAGCAGTTTTATTAGGTTTCCAACCATACTTTAGCATTTTACTGTTATCCAAATACATATCCTTTACCTGAACCACGTTGTGAAACTTGGATGGAGGAATAGACTCTATATAACTCTCAGAACCCAATTCATCCTTAGCATAGTTTATCAAATCCCTAAAAATGTATCTGCCTCCTGAGATATTTATAATCTCATTAACTGGCGCAGTATCAATACAAAACTTCATAGCACTACAGACATCCTCTACGTGGATATAGTCCCTAATGAAGTTGCCATTGTAATATAAGCCTATAGGTTCGTGGTATGACATCATTTCAATCAAATACTGCAAGGCATTTTTCTTATGAGAAACTCCCTTGTCTCCCACACCAATTACATTTGCCAAGCGGAATATTCTATATTTTAGATTATATGTTTCGCAGAAAGAGATAAGCAAATCCTCAGCGCATTTCTTGGTAATACTATAGAAACCTTTAGGCTTACAACAAGCATCTTCTCTAGCAGGAAGTTCTGCATCTCCATAAACGAACCAAGAACTGACGAAATTGAACACTACGTTACTGTTGAACCTGTATTCCCACAAAACATCCAATAAAACATTTAAGTTTGTATTAATGTCTAAATGAGGATCAAATTGAATATTATAATTATCTGTAGTGCTAATCAAATATAAAACTTCATTTCCATGCGGAATCCAATTAGGAAAGGCTACTTCAATTTCATCTGGATACATTCTGTCACAGAAATGAGAACCTATAAAACCTGACGAACCAAATACACTTATTTTATTCATCTTAATCCTACTTCTTCTAATAATTGTTCTACTCTATCGTCCCAAGTATTGTCACCAGAAGTTACCTTCTGATAAGCATTGTTGGCAATTTCTTCTCTTAAATCTTCATCAGCTAAAGCTTTCTCTATCTGTTCTACAGCCTCAACATCACTACTAAACTCCAGATAATCTTCCCCTGAAGTAAAGAACCTCGGCATATCCTGAACAGTATTCTGCACAGCACAAATACGCATTGCTGCAAGTTCCCAAACTCTAGCATTCATATCCTGTAAACTAGACCAGTTGAAACCTACTCTCGATTTACAGTTTATCTCTCTGTATTCATCAAATATGTGACCTATTTCATAGAACACCTTCAGCCCTTTGTTTATCAACTTCCTCATTACCCAATTTCTATGTTCATACTGCAACCCAATAAGACAGACATCGTATTCCTTTTTTATGTCCATTGGATAATGTACGGTTGGATCATATGCATAAGGAAGGTATCTATCGCCCTGTTCCATATATGAACCCTGCATATTGAAGAAGAAATCAGCGTACTTCCTCTGATAAGTGTAATTCAAACAGTGAGGGTCAGTAGCAACATGAGCAACTATTCCTTTTTCTGGTCTAACAGAGAAGTCTATATACCATCCAGCATCTACATTTAGCCATAAATCAACGTCTTCCAGTTTATCTCCATGCAATGTCTTCAGCATGATATATGGAAGTTTCTTGTTGGTAATAAAAATCTTTGGAAGAGGACAAGTCGGAGGTTTGTTGTACTTGGGTAGCAGATGCATACCACCATTCCAGGGTATCCAGCTACCAGTAAAAGGCCCAACTGTTATTAACTCTACATCGTTTCTTCTCTGCAAAGCCCCCTCAAAATACCTCAACATTGCTAGAGGATAGAAGACGCCTGACAATACTATTTTCATAATCCTCTTTCTTTAAAGAAATCATCTATTACATAATGTATATACTCTATCATTTCATCTGTTATTCCAGGGTGACA
>Ga0209536_100007747_pt1 | contig 16259 bp, 6 predicted proteins | sample DeeMarSeWOR28_12_FD_187461 | JGI IMG/M metagenome (GOLD analysis project Ga0209536, IMG submission 187461) | Marine sediment microbial communities from White Oak River estuary, North Carolina - WOR-2-8_12 (SPAdes) (version 2) | ecosystem: Environmental > Aquatic > Marine > Intertidal zone >...
TTTTTCTTTGGAATGGGTCACCTGGAGGATGGTTGTAGCCTCGTCGTTGAGTTTTTTCAGCAAATCCATGATCTCCTCGCCTTGCTCGGAATGCAGATTTCCAGTGGGCTCGTCGGCCAATAAAAGTTTCGGTTCGGCGATGATGGCCCGGGCGATACCGACCAGCTGTTGCTGACCGCCGGAGAGCTGGTTGGGGAAAAGATCTTTTTTACCCACAATCTGGAACCTGTCGAGAGTATCGCACACCATACTCTTGCGTTGCGAGCTTTTTATCTTCTTATAGATAAGAGGAGTCTCTAAATTTTCATAGACGGTTAATTCGTCGATGAGGTGATAGCTCTGGAATATGAATCCGATAAACTGCTTGTAAAGATCCACCCGCTTTCTCTCGTTCAATTTGTGTACCGATTCCCCGAGAAAATGATACTCACCCTCGGACATGGAATCGAGCATGCCGATTATGTTAAGCAGGGTCGATTTGCCGGCGCCTGAGGGCCCCATGATGGTTACGAACTCTCCTTCGTTGATCTCGAGATTTATCTTTCTTAACACGTATGTGTTGACCTTACCGGTGGTATAGCACCTAGAAACGTTATCTAATTTTATCATGCCGAAATATCCTTTTTTAAAATCGAATTGATCAATTTTTATTCATCCCTGAGTGAATTGACGGGATTTGTGGACGCTGCCGAATAGACCTGATACCCCACCGTTAACGAACCGATAAGAAAAGCCAGGATGGCGGCTATGAAAAACGGGAAGATTCCGAAATCGGTATAATAGGCCCAGATGCTGGCCATCATGGTATCAAGCATAAAGTAGGCCATAACGGAGGCCAGGACGCTGCCGATCAGAAAGAGGATTATAAACTCTTTTGAGATGAGGGTGCCGATATTCGCTAAGGTGGCTCCGAGTACCTTTCTGATTCCGATTTCCTTTATTCTTTTGGTTATATTTAAAGAGATCAGGGCGAATAAGCCCATGGCTGCTATTGAAACGGCCATAACGGCAATGTATATAAAGACGAGTCTTATACTATGGTTGGTAGTAGTATCATCCGCCATTATTTCATCCTGGAAGAAGCCCCGGTAGGGCAAATGAGGAAACAACCTTTTCCATGTATCCTGAATATATGTGGATATCTCGGTAAGTTTATCGGGATTATATTTTAATGAGAGATACCAGTACCGCTCTTCGGGACCCAGGCGTAACGCCATGGGAGTTAACCTGGTCGATACGCCGTTAATATGGAAATCCCTGACGACCCCGATGACATTGCACTCTTTAACGGAATCTTCGTAGATAAATTTGATACGTTTATCCCGGTGAGAAGTCCATCCCAATTCCTCCATGAAGGTTTCATTAATGATGGTTGAGTTATCGATTTCGGTTTCGAGGCGGTAGTCAAAACTGCGGCCTTCGGAAAGCTCGAAGCCCGTTGTCTCAAAATAATTTTCGCCGATTTCCATATACCAGATAACATCTTTGCCTTTCTCGGTTTCGATATTAATTCCGGCCCAGGCCCTGCCCATCAGGTGCCTGGAACCTCCAATGGCCGTAATATCAGGGTGGTTTTCGATAGAGGTTTTTAATAAGCGGTAATTTCCTTCACCCCGAATCGGTACGACCAGGATATTTTCTTTGGTGAATCCCGTGTCGAAGTTTTTTATAAATAACGCGTTCTTGTTGAAGATGACTGCGGCGATTATAATCGTGATGGCGAGAGCAAACTGAAAGGTTAGCAGGATTTTGGTTAATAGATTTGTGCCGCCTATGCTCTGCTTCCCTCTGAGAATTTCAGCCGGTCTAAAACCGCTGATATATAATGCTGGATACAGGCCGGCCGCGAGAGCGGTGAATATCAGTAAACCGACCAGGGCGCCTATAAGTCCGAGATTTTCCGAATAATTCATGGACAGGGAAAGCTCCGGCCAGAGGCTGTCATATGCAGGAACGAAGATTTCTGCCAGTGCACAGGCGAGAAGCAAGGCTATAAAACACAATAACAGGTTTTCGCCCATAAATTGAGTTATCAGTTGGTTGCGGGTACCTCCGGATACTTTGCGAATCCCGATCTCCTTGAGCCGCTTGGTTGCAAAGGCGATGGAGGTGTTAATGAAGTTGAAACAAGCCAGAAGCAATATCAGGATCGCCGTAAGCGAGGGCGCGATTATGGCTGCGGGATGCATTCCCGGGCGAAAAGGATCGCCGTTGAGACTGCGGGAAACGGAGGCCAGTTTATACAGCGGGAGTAGATAAAATCCGTTAACCTCCCAATCCGGATTGACCTCATTTGCTTTTTGGACATAGGCCTGCAACTGTCGTTCAATTACCGGCATATTGGCATCGTTATTTATCTGCACCAATGTCGCCCAGGACCACAAATCCCAGCTGAGCAGGTCTAATTCCCTTATATCCTTCAATCTATCATATGGCAGAAGGGCATCCATCTGCAAGCAGGAGTTCTTCGGGGGCGTGGCGATCACTCCTCCCACGATAAATTCGTATTCCTTATTGCCTTCCGGGCTGTAAATTAAATGTCTGCCTATGGCGTTTTCATCGTCGAAATATTTCCTGGCGAGTTCTTCAGTAATGACAATATTATTGTTATCCGTTAGAGCGTCTGAAGCGCCGGCCAGTGTAGGGATTGGAAACAGCTCCAGGAATTCTTCATCAACGTAGTAGAAGAACTCGCCAAAAATACTATCCTCGAATCTCAACGTGCCCCGTCCGGCCGTAATCCTGGAATATTTGTCGATACCGGGAATGTCTCTTTTTATGGCGGGGGCCATTGGAATCGGAATGTTGGTATATTCCAGCCGCTCATTGTCTTGTATCTTGTAGCTGTTTATAATGTATAATTGCTTTTTATTCTCATACATGGAGTTAAAGCTCTGGCTGAATTCGTAATTCACATATGCCGCCACACATAGGGCGATGGAGATTCCCAATCCGAATATATTGATGATCGAGTAGAGTTTGTTTTTGCATAAGTTCCGGAAGGCAACTTTTAAGTAATTTTTCAGCATCGTTCACCTACCCTTAATTATTCACACCTCAGAGCATCCACCGGATTTGCCCCGGCCGCCTTAACCGCCTGAAATCCCGATGTAAGCAATGCCAGCGCCAGGGCCAGGATACCTGCGAATATAAAAGTTCCAATTCCTATGGATACTCTATAAGGGAACCATTGCAGGAAGCTCTGCATCATCAGGTATGCCAGGGGCCAGGCGATGATATTGGAGATAGCGATGAGGAGCATAAACTCACTTGAAAGCATTTTTACTATATTGGGAACGGAAGCGCCCAGGATTTTTCTGATACCTATTTCCTTTGTCTTTTTCTCCGCCGTAAATGATACCAGCCCGAAAATTCCCATGCAGGCGATCAATATTGCCAGCCCTGAAAGAACCATAAACATCTTTACACTTCCTTTATCCTCATTGTAATTGCCCTCGATAAGATCATCCAGAAACGCGTAATTGAAAGTCTTTCCCGGGAAAATTGCGTCCCAGGTATTCTTTATAGCGGTTACCGATGCCGCTATGTCTTCCGGAGGCAATTTAACCACCAGGGTGGTCAGTTCCTCAGGCTCGGGGCTTAGAATGATTTGAGGCCTGTATGAATAATTCAAGGGCGTCCCGTGAAAGTCCTTCAGTACACCGATGATCTCGACCAGGCCTTCTTTGTGGTAAAGCTTGTGGCCAATGGGCTCAGATATCATTAGTTCTTTGACTACCGACTCTGTTACCATAACAGCGTTTTTGCCATCTGCCGGATCATACTCGGAGAATGATTGACCTCTTATGACTTCGAGCCCGAAAGTGGATACGAAGCTGTTGTCCACGCAGAATTTTTTAAATAGTACCCGGGAGCTGTCCTCGAATGATTGATCCTTATAGTATGCATAAATGGTATGTGCCTGCGTACCGGGAGGAGCATTTGAGGCAGTAATGGACATCACCTGATTGTTTTTCTGAATTTCGTTTTTCAAAATGGCAGCGTTTTCAGCGGCCTTTTTCCCAATGAGATTTATGACCAGCATATTCTCCTTGTCGAATCCCGGTTCCATATTCATTATGAAATTCGTCTGACGGTATAAAATAGCGGTGCTGCAAATGAAGCCGATGGCGATGGTGAACTGAAATATCACCAGCGCTCTTCTCAGAAGAGATCTGGAGGATTTTAAACCTGATTTTTGCTGCAAAACGGTTATGGGGCGGAATCTGGAAAGATAAAGCGCGGGGTAGTATCCGGCCAGAATTCCCACCGCAATTATGAGGGTGACCACAAGCAGAATCATGATACCGCTTTTGTAAAAATCAGCGAGCATCTGGCGAGGAAGAGCGCCCTGAATAATAATTTTAAAAATCTCGTACGCGATAAGGCCGATTATTACGGAAATAGACGTAATGATAATCGACTCTCCTATAAACTGCTTTATCAGATCAGTCTTATGAGCTCCGAATACCTTCCTCACCCCGACTTCCCTGTTACGATCGGACGATCTGGCGGTCGAGAGATTGATGAAATTAGCGATAGCCAAGAGCAGCACGAAGCCGGCGACCACACCCATTTCAATCATCATGGAGATCTCGCCGTGCGGGCTAATATCTCCCATTCTGCCGGAATTGTAATAACTGAAATAGATATCTTTCATAGGCTGCAGCTCGAACCGGTATCCCGCAGCGGTCTTATCTCCCACATGCCGCTTGTATATATCATTGATTTTCGATTCGATTGCGGCGATGCTGGCGTTTTTATTTAACATAACGTAGACGTAATCCTGGTCGTATTTTTCCCATGAAGTCAGATTTTCATCAATATGTCGAAGGCTGGAATATGATACTATGAACTCACATTGCAGCTGGGTATTGGAGGGAATCTCCTTTAAGACCCCGGTTATCCTGCAGGTGAGTTTATCGTTGATTTTTACAACCTGGCCGATAGGATTTATGCCCATGAAGTATTTTTTCGCTGCGGGCTCGGTGATCAACATGGTAAACGGTTCTTTGAGCGCGGTTTTCGGATCGCCGGCGACCAGAGGCAAGGTAAAGATTTCAAGGTATTCGGGTTCGGCGCAAAAAACGTTGGCGTCATATTTGTAGCCGGCCCTCTCCCCCTCGTACCGTTCTGAAAAGCTGTCCTCGCCGATGGAGAGATCTATATTTCCGATAATCCTGAAAATCGCCATTCTCTCAGCCTCGGGAAGACCCTCTCTCAACGCCGGACCGAGGGGCGACATCACCAGGGAAGAATATCTCTCGGCATCCTCCGAAAGATACTTGAAATTGACCCTGTATATCCGATCTTTATTTTCATGGAAGTCCTCGAAGCCGAGCTCATAGCTGATGTGCCCGATTACGATCAGGCATAACGCCAGCCCGACGGCCAGGCCGAAAATGTTGATAAGAGAATATATTTTATGCCTCGCCAGATTTCTTAATGCCACAGTAACATAATTTTTTAACATATCATATCCTCATTCGTGTCTCAATGCGTTTATCGGGTTGGCCAGGGCGGCCTTAAGGGAATGAAATATTACGGTTAATAACGCGATAAGAAGGACCGCCATACCGGAAATAGCGAAAATCCAGAAATTGAGATTAATTCTGTAAGCGTAATTTTGAAGTATTCTATCCATTACATAATAGGCAACAGGCCAGGCTGTCAGATTCGCGGCCACCACCAGAACGACGAAATCTCTTGACAGAAGGCTGATTATGTTATGAACCTTTGCCCCCAGTACCTTCCGTACGCCGATTTCTTTGGTTCGACGCTCGGTTATATTGGAAATCAGCCCGAACAAGCCGAGACAGGAAATAAAGACTGCAAGCATCGTAAATATACTTACAATAATTTTGATTTTACTTTCTTTGTAGTAGAGATTTTTGTATGTATCATCCAGCAATTCAAATTCAAAGGGAGTTACTTTATTGAATTTCTCCCAGACGCTCCTGATATGCGATAAAGCGGCTTGGAAATCGTTTCCTGTAAATTTTATAAGTACCTTACCATGCTCCCAGGCATTGGAAAAATCCCTGATTGGGTAATAGACTCTGGGAATTATCTCTTTATACAGGGACGCTACGTTGGCGTCTTTTACGACTCCGATTATTTTCGCGTCCAGCTCAGTTAAGCCAAACCTCTTGCCGACGGGTTCATCCAGTCCCATTTGTTTCACGGCTTCCTGGTTGATTATAACTGCGAGGCTGGTGTCAGTTATTATTTCCTCGGAAAAAAACCTGCCCTCGACAAGCTCAAATCGCAGCGTTTCAAAATAGTCGGGCGCGACCCTGCAGGTATTGAATTGCAGGTCGTAATTGGGCGTACCTCCTTCCCAGACAAATCCGTTGGTGCTGAAATCCACGTTCGTTTCGAGATTGTATTGAGAAGAAACGGATTCAATATACGGGGAACTGAGCAGTTCGGGTTTTATTGATGAATATTGTGCCCCCATGTTTTCCTTTAAAGGTATATGAATAACGTTGGCCATACTGAAGCCGAGATCTTTGGTGTCAATATAATTAAGCTGAAGGTAGATAACGGCTGTACCTATAAATAAGGCGATGGAAAGGGAAAATTGAAATACGACCAGAATTCTCCTTAGCATTGATTTTCCGGAAGCAGATCTTTCTATTCCTTTAAGAACGGCTACGGGAGTAAAAGAGGATAAATAAAAGGCAGGGTAGCTTCCTGCAACCGCCCCCGTAATAATTATTATGCCGATACCTCCGATAATAAAACGGGGATTGAAAAGGTTTATATACAACGATTTTCCCACCAGGCTGTTGAACGCCGGAAGGCAAATTTCAATCAGCACAACCGCCAGGAAAAACGAAATACCCGAAAGGAGAATCGATTCGCCCAAAAACTGGCTGATCAATCGGAATCGGCTGGCACCTATAGTCTTTCGCATTCCCACTTCCCTGGCTCGAACCAGGGATCTGGCGGTTGAGAGATTTATGAAGTTTATACATGCGATTAATAGAACAAAGATCGCGATTATGGAGAAACTGTAAACAAGTTTCGATTCACCGATATCTGCATAATTGCGATAATCATTTTTGCCGTCAAGATGGACGGCAAGAAAGGGCTGTAGATCGAACGACGCCCCGTCTTTTAATTGCGGGCAGTTATTTTTATGGCCGACCAGGTTTAACTTTTCTACGATGTTATCCAGATTCGAATTTTCATTCACCAGGACGTAGGTGCTTGCCATTAATGAGCCCCAGTGAGATTCAAGGTAGGTAAATTCCTCGCCCTTTATAATAAGCGAACCTATTATATCGAACTTAAAGGTTGAGTTCCCCGGGATGTCTTTCAGGACTCCCGTTACCGTAGTTTGATATTGGCCCTCGGCTATCAGGGTTTTACCGAGGGGATTTTCATCACCGAAATATTTTTTCGCGGTCTGTTCGGTTATTATAATATTCCCGGGATCTGACAGCGCCGTTTTGGAATCTCCATATAAAAAAGGAAATGAAAAAAGGTTAAAGAATGATTGTTCGGTCAACAGTATTTTATCCTCGTAAAATGCTTTATCGTTATAACTGATGACCAATTTGGGCACGTCCAGTATCCTGACGGCGTCTACGATTTCAGGGATTTCGGACTTGATAGCCACCGCGAGCGGAACTGGCGTACCATCCACACCTTCTCCGAGGTAGACTCCTTTGGCAATTACCCGGTAGAGCTGGTGGACGTCTTTATGGAATTTATCGTAACTCAATTCGTCGGTGACCCACAGCGCGATTAGAATAAATACGGTCATTCCCACTGCCAGCCCGAAAATGTTAATGATAGAATATGTTTTATGTCTCGCCAGCATCCTAAATGCTACCATGATATAGTTTTTCAACATATCAAATCCTCACTTATTCATGCCTTAAAGCTTCTACTGGATTGGAGAAAGCGGCCTTAAAGGTCTGCGATGCCACCGCGAGGATGGCGATAAAAAGAGTGATCGATATTACCGATAGATATATTTCCGGGCCTATGCCTGTTATGAAAAGAAGTCCGGTTTGCAGTAATCTATCCCAGGCCAGGTATATTATGGATAGACCGACCAGGTTGGCGACGGCCACCAGGATTAAAAATTCCCTGGTGATCGTCCAGAAAACCCTGTTTAATGAGGCGCCCAGGACTTTTCTGATTCCTATCTCCTTTGTTCTTCTTTCTATCATGTAGGACGTCAGCCCGAAGAGGCCCAGGCTCGAGAAAAATATGGCAATGATGCCGATGAGATTGAAAAAACCGGCAAGTTTATTCATCATTCCAAGAGTATTCCCGAAATACTCGTCGAGAGTAACACATTCGAATGGCAGATTGGGAGCGATGTCCGACCACTGTTCTTTCAACTTTTCCCGAAGAGTCTTGAGGTTCGTCGAGGAGGAGAATTTCAAAAGCATATAATTAAGATTTTCCCGCTCCAAAAATAGAATGGCGGGTTCCATCTCGAAACCGATATCACCGAAAACAAAATCTTTCGCAACGCCTATGACTGTGCCGGTTTTGTCATCGACGGTCAATCGCTTTCCCAAAGGATTGTCCCATTTTAATTTTGAGGCCGCCGTCTCGGTAATTATCAGGCTGTTATCATCTGTGAATTCCTGCGAAAAACTCCTTCCCTTAATAATCCCGATATCGAGCATCTCGACGAAGTCGTAGTCAACGCCGTATGCGCCCATGGTAATTGACTCATCGGGGCCTTTGTCAGGTACCGATACCCGGCTCGGAGAAATCCATACGATTGGTAGATCCGCGGACGCCGAAATGGAAGTAATCTCGGGGTTTTGTGAAAAACTGTTTTGCAGCAACTGGCGACTGGAACGGGTTTCCTCCGAAAGAGCGACCGCCGCGATACCTCTTCTATTGAAACCAAAATTCGAAACCTTCAGGTTTTCGAACTGGCCATTGATTATGCCCGCAAAGGCAATGAATATAATGGAAAATATGAACTGGAATATAATCATCGTCTTACTGCCCAATCTTTTTTTCCTGCCTGATTGGAATCGTCCTTTCAGAACCAGCAGAGGACGGAAGGAGGAAAGATAGAACGCGGGGTAGATACCGGAAATAAATCCAACAAGGATTGTGGTCGCCAGAAAATATTTAAATAGAAAAGGATAACCCCACATTGAAAAAGAAACGTGAGGCATTCCGGAGGACGGCAGAACCTCGTTCATATAGGTCAGAAATACAGGATAAAGGAATTCAAAGAGGACTATGGCCAGGGGCAGGGCGATAAAGGATACCAGCAAAGATTCCCCCAGGAACTGAATAATAAGTTGATTCCTCCTGGCGCCTATTACTTTGCGGAGTCCCACCTCCTTTGCCCGATACATGAATCGGGCGGTCGTCAGGTTGATGAAATTGATACAAACAATCAGCAGTAATAAAATACCGATAAATAATATTATTAAAACGCCCGTCTTGTTGCTTTGATGGACCACGGATTCGATATGTCCGGAATTCAATCTGAAATCAAGTATAGGGAAAAGGTACAGGCGCTCGGGAGATTTATCTGGTTCGCTAAAGTATTTTTGGAGGAATGCGGGGAATTTATTTTCGAGCCACTCTCCGTCATACCCGTCCGGAAGCATCACAAACGTGGAATGTTGATTTGAGGCCCAATCGTTAGATGGATCAGATAGAGATCGCGACATTTCCATGGGAACCAGGAAATGAAATCGAATGGAAGAGGTACCGGTGATATTTTTTAAAACACCGGTCACTGTTAATTCCGTATCTTTTTTGAATATCAGAGCCTTGCCCACCGGATTTTCTTTTCCGAAATATTTGAGCGCGGCGGATTCGGAAATAACAATAGAATTGGGATCTGAGAGCGCCGTCTCCGGATTTCCGGATACCATATCAAACGTGAAAAATGTAAGGAACTCGGGATCTACGTACATGATGTCGTTTTCGTAAAATGATCTGTCGTTGCGCCTGAAGGGAATTTTGCCTGCAGGCAGAATCCGTACCGCTTTTTCGATTTCGGGAAATTCACTGAGCAACGCTTCCTTGAGCGGGGCCGGAGTAAACAGGGTATGGGATTGATCCTGTTCGTCCAGGGGCAACACCTGAATAACGCCGTAAATTCTGTCGGCGTTTTCATGAAATTTCTCGGCGTTCAGTTTTACGCCGGCGGATATGGCAAAAATGCCGAATCCCGCCATTCCGACCGCCATTCCAAGAACATTTATGATTGAAAATAATTTCTGCTTTCTCAGGTTTCTTAGGGCCACGAAGAGATAATTTTTAAACATAGTATTTTCCCCGGTTACTCATATTTCAACGCCTCCACCGGGTCGGCGACGGCAGCCTTAACCGCCTGGAAACCAACGGTTAAAAGGGCAATACCGATCGCAATTACCGATGAAATAACAAAAAAGCTCATCTTGATTTCTATGCGGTAGGCGAAGTTTTCCAGCCACCTGCTCATGGCCAGATATGCCGCCAACCAGGCGATCAGAATCGCCGCGAACGCCTGAAACAGAAATTCCCTTGACAGCATGGAGACTATATTTCCTACCGAGGCCCCCAGCGCTTTACGGATTCCGATTTCCTTGGTGCGCTGCTCGGTTACAAACGCCGCCAGTCCTAAAAGCCCCAGGCAGGCGATGAATAATCCGACAATTGAAAATGTCCCCAGGATTGTACCCTGCTTTAATTCCGCCGAATATATATTTTCGTAAAGGTCATCCACGAAATGAAATTCAAACGGGTAATCCGGGAACATGGTATCCCACTTTTTCTTGATTGCCGCCAGAGTCGCGTTAAAATCAGAAGGCTCGGTTTTAATGACTATGCTGAAATACCAGTTCGGACGCTGGAATAAAACCAGCGGCTTGATTTTCTTCTTAAGATCGGAAAAGTAAAAATCTTTGACAACCCCGATTACTCTTCCCGGCTTTATGGTGGCGTAACCCGGAATCAGTTCCAACCGCTTTCCAATTGCGTCCTGGGGCGATCCCCAGCCCATTATTTTTACGGCGGTTTCATTTATGATAAAATCCGGCTCGGCGTCGTCGATAGGCCCGCGGGGAAATCCGGTGCCGGTTAAAAGCTCCAGCTCGAAAAAATCGATAAAATTGCTGTCCACGGGAAGGATATATGTTATCGGCTCGTCTTCCTGCTCTACCATGCCCTCGGCGACAAAGGGACTGGCATCCAGTATCTGCCTTGAGGGCGGTTCCATGACGGCCGTGACCTCCCTTACTCCCTTTATATTTGAGAATTCGTTTTTTACGGTATCATAACGATCGCGCATACTGTTTTGCAGGTAAGAAACGGCTATTACCGGGTCCTTCGATTTTCCCAATCTTTCACTCATCATAAATTCACGTTGGGCGCTGGTTACGAAAAAACATATAATCAGCGCGATGGTGGCGGAAAGCTGCAGTATAACCAGGACGTTTCGGAGCGTAAACCTTTTCAGAAATATATTTCGTACCGGTAAACGAGCTCCGCCCGGCGTGCCCTTGAGGACTGAGACCGGCTTGAATGAGGATAATAACAGAGCCGGATAGCTTCCGGCGATCAAACCCGATACCAAAAACAGCGAAGCAAGTATAGCCGAATATTTCCAGTCGACCAAGGGATCGAAGCCCATGGATTTTCCGGCGAGGTTGTTGAATGCCGGAAGGGAAATCTCGATAATAATTATTGCGACAACCAGGGCGATTAAGCTGATGAGCAGCGATTCCCCCAGAAAATAGACTATCAGCTGGGCCCGGCTCGACCCGATAGCTTTCCTCAAACCGATTTCCATGGCCCTCCTGGCGGATCGGGCGGTTGAGAGATTTATGAAATTAATACATGCGATCAACAGGATTATTATGGCCACCAGCGAGAAGATATAAACATATAATATATTCCCGTTAGGTTCTATCTCTCGGTCAATATGCGAGTGGAGATGTATGGCGGTAAGGGGCTGGAGCTTCAGAATATGCGTCGGGGCCCATTCCTCCGAAATGTGTTTGGTCACCAGCTGCGGAAGGCGGCTTTCCAGTTCCCTGTAATCGCTCCCCTCTTTCAGGAGTATGTATATATAACTCCATTGATCGACATTGGCGGTTCGGGGTTGGTCGAAGGAAGCGAGAAAATCGACATGAAAATGTGAATTTTCGGGTATATCTTGCAGTATTCCGGTGATCCTGTAATCTTTTTCGTTGGAGGTTGCCACTTCTATGGTTGTAATGGTTTTCCCCATGGGATCGGCATCGCCGAAATACCTGCGGGCGGCATCGCCGGTCAGGACCACCGAACCCGGCTCCTTTAGAGCTGTCAAAGGATCTCCCTTTAGAAGCTCAAAGCTGAATACCTCGAATACATTGGGATCGGTGTTATAAAACCGGGTCTCGTTCAGTTTCATATCATCTTTTTTGACCACTATCTGAACGTCGTGGCGGAACCGAATCAGTTCGAGCACCTCGGGATACTCCTCGGGAAGAGAATTCACATAGCCGTAGGGACTGCGGGCAAAGTGAGGGTTGTAATTGGGGCGGTTGAAACGGTAAGTAACCCGGTATATATTCTCCGCGTTTTCATGGTACCTGTCGTAGCTTAACTCGTCGATAACCCACAGCATGATCAGCGCGCAGCAGGCCATCCCGATAGCAAGCCCGACGATGTTTATAAAGGAGTAACCCTTGTTGCGTATGAGATTCCTGACGGAGACTTTTAAGTAGTTATTAAACATAGTAAATCCCGTTTATTCGTATTTCAGCGATTTAACCGGATTCGCCAGCGCCGTTTTAACGGTCTGGAAACTGATCGTAACAAGCGCGATTAATAACGCGGCCAATCCCGACGCCGCGAAAACCGTCCAGCCCATATTGATCCTGTAGACGTAATTCTCCAGCCAGCGATTCATGACGAAATACGCGGCGGGTAAGGCGATTAAATTGGAGATCGTAATAAGGATCACGAATTCGTTTACCAGCAGCCGGATGATGCTGGAGACGGTGGCGCCCAGTACCTTGCGTATGCCGATTTCCTTGGTGCGACTTTCGGTCATAAATGTTATCATTCCCAGAAGACCCAGGCTGGCTATTAATATTGCCAAAATTGAAAAAAGACCGATCAGTTTCTTCATCAATTGTTCCCTGCGATATAGTTCGGCGTATTTATCATCCAGAAATCCAACGTCGGCCGATAAGTTCGGAAAATGATCCTTAAATTTGGATTTGATATAATCTATAGTGGCCGGAGTATTGTTTCCCGATGTTTTAATAATCATATATTCGAACCATTCGGAATCGTTCAATATCGCCAGCGGGCCCAAAGGCCTTGTGAGGTTTCTATAATGAAAATCCTTTACCACCCCGATTATATTGAATGATAAATCACCGTTCCTGAGGATTTTCCCTACGGGATCTTTAAGGCCGATCAGACGGACCGCGGCCTCGTTAAGTACGATTCCGTTTAAAGTGTCCGATGGAAATCGGCGATCGAAAAACCGTCCATCGACGATTTTTAAACCCAGGGTTTTGTCGCTGTCATAGGAGAATGAACAATCTCCGATAAGCGCTTTCTCGTCGTCGGGCTTGCCGTCCCATTTCCAACCGCTGCTGTTACTGCTTATATTGGTGAGGAGGTGGGATGAAAGACAAATATTTTTGATGTCGGGACTCTTGGATAAATCGTTTTTCAAGGATTCGAAATTCTCTGGCGATTTGCTGTTAAAAGGCATATAAAGCAGGTTTTCCCGGTTAAAACCCAGATCTTTTGTCTGAATCATGTCTATTTGCCGCGATACAATAATGACGCTTGAAAACAAAGCGATAGAAATGCAAAATTGCAGAACAACCATTATTCTTTTAAAATAACCGCGGGTCTTCCGGGAAGCGGCTTGTTTCTTAATAATGGAAACAGGATTAAAGGATGATAAAATAAAAGCCGGGTATGATCCCGCCAGAAACCCGGTCCCGATGGTGATCAGGATGATAGTGAGCGCCAGTTTTAAAAATCCGATTTTACCCAGAGTGAGTTCCTTCCCGAATATTCCGCTAAGATGAGGCAGTAAAAGCTCTACCAGTGTAATCGCGACAACCATCGCGCAAACCGCGTGCAGGATCGATTCACCTATCATCTGCCAGGCTATCTGATTTCGAGCGGCCCCCACAACCTTGCGCATTCCGATTTCCCGGGATCTTTTTCCTGCGTAAGATGTTGTCAGGTTCATGAAATTCAAGCACGCGAGAATTAGAATAGAAATCGCCACCATCGAAAAAAAGCGAACATATACGATATTTATGCTGTCTTTTCCCCATCCAACCAGGCAATGAAGCGATTCAAAGGGTAATAAGAATATTTCCACCTTCGATTCGGGGCCCTGGATCCCTTTATAAAAATGCTGTATTTTGTCGTTTATAGATTCATGAGAGATGCCTGGCGGTATCTGTACAACCGTGAAGAAATTATAGTGATCCCATAGTTCCATATTATATCCGATATTCCCGAGAAATGGGAATGGGACTATAAAATCGAAATCGATCGAAGAATTGGATGGGACGTTTTCCAGTATCCCTTTAACGGTAAAACTGTAATCATTATATAAGGTTATAGTCTTCCCTATCGGTTCGCTTTCCGAAAAATATTTTTCGGCAAACTCCTGCGAGATAAGAATGGAATGAAGATCCTCCAGTGAAGTCTCAAGATCGCCAGATACCAGGGGGAATGTAAACATTTCCAGAAACTGCGGGTCAACTGCGGCTCCTTCGGCGAAGAATTTATTTTCGTTTCGAATAACCGGTACGTTCTCCAGCAGGCCGAATCGCGCTGCGGAAATGATCTCCGGGTATTTTTCCTTTAAAGCTTCGGCCAGGGGCGCTGGAGACATGGAAATGGTCATAGTGCCCGCGGAATGTTTTTGCTTGACAAATATCATATAGGTGCGGTCGATTTTTTTATGGAATTTATCGTAGCTTAATTCGTACTGCACCCAGACCATTATCAAAAAACAAACCGCCATGCCGATGGCCAATCCGGCAATATTAATGACCGAAAAGAACCTGTTTTTTGCTATTGAACGGAAAGCGACCTTAAGATAATTCTTAAACATAATAAATCCCGTTTATTCATATTTCAGCGACTTAACCGGATTGGCCAGGGCCGCCCTGATCGACTGAAAGCTGATCGTAAGCATCGCGATGGCTAACGCGATCAATCCGGCGAAAATAAATATGGAAATATCCAGATCGATTCTGTAGGCGAAATTCTGCAGCCACCTGTTCAGGGTGTAATAGGCGATAGGCCATGCTATAACGAAGGAGACAGCGATTAAGACCAGGACCTCCCTGGAAAGCAACCGCAGGATATTGGGAACCGTAGCGCCCAGCACCTTTCTGATCCCGATCTCCTTGGTGCGCTGCTCGGCGGCATAGGACGATATGCCGAACAAGCCCATGCATCCGATGAAAATGGCCAGGATGCTGAAATAAAAAGCCAGTTTACCCATTCTCTCCTCGGCCCGGTACATCTCGTCAAACTCGTCATCCACAAAAAAGAAATTCAAGGGTTTTTCCGGAAATATTTCACCCCATCTTTTTTCTATCTGACCGACCGTACCGGTTATGTCGACAGTGGACAGCCTGAGAATCGCCAGGCTCAAATCCTCATTAGAGTTGTAAATAAATACCGGCTCGATTTCTCTGTATAGCGGCAGGATATGGAAATCTTTTACGACACCGACGATCTTCCTCGTTTCCCATTCCGATCTATTGGTATCCGGATCAGGAACAGTGAATATTTTTCCGATAGGATCTTCCCATCCCAGCAGCTTCACCGCGGCCTCGTTTATAATGGCGGCATCGCTGACGTCGGAAGCAATATCTGCCGAGAAATTCCTTCCCTGGGCTTTTTCGATCCCCAGTGCGGGTATGTAATTATAGTCAGCATAAATATGATTCATTAATATTCCCTCGTCATCGGCATAACCTTCAGGAATAAAAACGCTGGCGCTGGTGCCCGATCCGGGCGATTCCGATCCGAAGGCGACATATTCAACTCCCGGTATTGATGATATTTTATCTCTTATCAGATCGGGGGAGTTTTGAAAAGACTCGTCCAATTCCGACAGGACCATCAGCTGTTCTTTATCAAACCCCAGTTTTTTATTTTTCATGTAATTTATCTGCTTATATATGAAAATTGTACCGGCTATAAGAGCAATTGAGATTATAAACTGCCCGATAACCAAGGCCCCTCTCAGTTTTGATCTGGAACTTCCGGCCTTGAGATTTCCCTTCAAT
>Ga0209536_100007748_pt1 | contig 16259 bp, 15 predicted proteins | sample DeeMarSeWOR28_12_FD_187461 | JGI IMG/M metagenome (GOLD analysis project Ga0209536, IMG submission 187461) | Marine sediment microbial communities from White Oak River estuary, North Carolina - WOR-2-8_12 (SPAdes) (version 2) | ecosystem: Environmental > Aquatic > Marine > Intertidal zone >...
GTATCAAAAGACTTTTTTGAAAATGATGAGGATTGATTTACTAACGGCTGTTCCGGATTTACTTGAAAGTCCTTTGAAGACGAGCATTATTAAAAGAGCCCAGGATAAAGGTAAATTGTCACTGTTTATTCATAACCTTCGCGACTATGCATTTAGCAAGCACAAGCAAATTGATGACAAACCTTTCGGAGGTGGTCCGGGAATGGTTTTAAAACCAGAGCCGTTCTTTGAATGTATTGAATCTCTGCAATCACAGAGAAGTTATGATCGGATAATTTTTACAACCCCAAAGGGGAAGATATTCAACCAGAAAATTGCAAACGATTTTTCACTTTCAAAAAATATTATATTCATTGCAGGGCATTATAAAGAAATTGATGATCGTGTAAGACAGAAGTTTGCGAGTGATGAAATTTCCATTGGGAATTTTGTTCTAACCGGTGGTGAGCTTCCGGCATTGATAATTATCGATGCAGTTGTAAGATTGATACCCGGAGTTCTTAATGATAGTGAAGCAGCATTAGATGATTCATTCCAGGATGGCGAAATAGTTGAAGCACCCCATTTTACTAGGCCTGCAGAATACAGGGGAATGAAGGTTCCCGAAGTGCTTTTATCTGGAAATGAAAAAGAAATTAACAAATGGAAAGAAGAGCAATCAAAAATTTTAACTGATAAATGGCGAGAAATTAATTCGGCTTGAGACAGATCAGTCAATAGCCTCAAACAAGGAGTAAGTGATGGATAAAATAATAAATTTATTAAAAGAAAAACCCCGAACCGATTTACCGGATTTTAAATCCGGCGATCACATAAAAGTGTATGTGAGCATTATTGAGGGTGATAAAGAAAGAATTCAGCCTTTTGAGGGTGATGTAATTAGCATACGCGGAACAGGGCTTAATAAATCTTTTACAGTAAGGAAGATTTCAAGCGGTGTTGGTGTTGAAAGAATATTTCGTTTCAATTCACCTAAAATTTCCAAAATTGAAATTCTGAAGAAAGGAAATGTTAGAAGAGCAAAACTTTATTACCTGAGAAATCTTTCAGGTAAAGCTGCACGTATTAAAGATAAAAAGAGTTAAAAGCATTATTACGCCGCCACGAGGCGGCTTTTTTATTTTATGAAGACCAAATTTTATCTTCCGAATAATATTTTTTCACGAATCCTTCTTTCAGAAATTGAAGACAAATCTAATGTCGATCTTGATTTTCTGCCATCCTCAATTATTGCAAAAGAATTATCGAATTATAAAAACTCAGTTGGATTCATTCCAAGTATGGATCTTATTACGCATAAAGATTTGTTTGTTTCCGCCGAAATTGGAATTTCCTTTAATGCACTTCTTTCAAGTTCGTACATCTATTTTAAAGAGGAACAGGAATCAATTGACGAACTATTCCTTAAAGGAGATGTTACTTCTAATGAGATAATACTCAGCAGAATTTTATTCAAAGAATTTTATGATGTGGAAATTAAAACCATTTTACTTAACAGAGAAGTAACAGATTTTAATAATAATATTCTGATTAGTGGCGATGAGAATTTTGAAAAGGAGCTGTTTTTGAATGGATTGAGTTTCTCCGAAGAAATTATTGAACTTATTAATGCCCCTTATGTTAATTTTGTTCTGGCATCAAACTCGGATGAAATACTAAAAGACTTTACTTCAAAATATAAAAACAGTTTTAGGAATGGACACCTGGACAATTATAACAACCCTTTTCCAAACTTCCCACAAACCTCCCTCGATTTTATTTCAGTAAATATTCAGCATCTTGTGTTTGACCTGGAAGAACAGGATTTAGAAGGCATTAAACTCTTGCTCCAAATTCCTTATTATCACGGAATAATAAAAGATATGATAGATATTAAGTATACTTAATTATCTTAGATACCTTTATTTCAGATAGATCATCTTCATTATACTCGAGTAAGATTCATTGACGATTAACCTGTAAAAGTATACTCCGCTTGAAAATCCTGACAGATCCAGTTCAATCTCATAAATACCTGCTGGTTTATATTCATCTGTAATAGTCATTATTTGATTACCAATTGCATTATAAATTATCATCTTTTGCCAACCTGGTGTAATTGAGCTCCAACTTATTTTTGTATTTGAATTAAATGGATTTGGATAATTTTGATTTAATCTGATCTCGACTGGGAAAGTATTGTCAGCATTTCCACTCATTCCCGAAATCGAATTCCAGCCGGCTAAACTTGCCCAGAGCCACCATGCAGCATACGCTTTAAGGTTACCGTTGAGCGGCTGGCTATGTGCTGCTGAACATTCGTACCAATCGACGTTTAATGTGTGAGAATTCTGCCAATCAATTGCCCAATTTCTGTCACGACTTCCATTTCCATCACTATCGTAGTCGCAATTATCATTTGCAGCTTTATCGAGATAGTAGTTGCCATCCGGATCATATGATTCAATATCTGCAAAGTCATAAAGTATTTTGTTATTACTTATACAATAGTTTCTAATCTGTTCATTCCGCTGATGCAAGTTTCCGTTTAATCCTGTTCCATCTAAATGACCGGTCATATAAACAAAGTTCACATCAGGAAAATCAATCTCCAATCCGTTCATCAGATTGAGATAAGTATTGATATCGGCTTCTGTTGCACTGCTTACCTGCCCGCACCAGCTCCAGATTACAACATTCACATCGCTATTAATTGGATTATTCAGATAATTTCTGGTAGCCAATTCCCATGCTGTTCTATCCGGATTCCCAAGGTCTGATGCACCCGGGAAAGCATAATCATCAATATCTAATGCACCATTTATTCCACCTTCATTAAATGCATATTGAGATCCCTTCCAGTTTTCCAAACCAGACATACCAGTGATTAACTGGCTTCCATGAGAAGTATGACCGTAAGCAATGTGAAGCTTTGTTTTTGCTGAATCAACCCAGTTTGTAGGTATAATTGCAAGTTTTGCTGAATGATGATTTGCAATTATCGGGTATTGTGAATATCCATAATTTGAAAATACTGCTGCTGTGATCAGGATATAGTGAAAATACTTTTTCATTTTCTTCTCCCTTGTATGTGTAATTTTGAAAAAAAGCAATTGATGTACCACATCGAACAAGTTGCTGTTACATATATTCTGAGAAAAGAATAAAAATTTGGGTAAATAAAGATTATGAAAACTTGTGCATTGTTAAGAGTAGTTAATCATCATGTATTAATTGCAATTTGGAGGGAATAATTTCTATTTAAGGAAATTTGACTTGTACTTCTAATGCTTTCAATATTCTTTTAAAAATTAATGAATGCAATTTTGGAATTGATATCACCCGCGAAAGCATAGCAATCGATTTATCAACTACTTCAAGGTCAACTTTGTAGCTGACTAAAATTAAACTTTCTTTCTTGTCAATACTCCAGACACCTTCACCTCTGTAAATTCCATCGAAATAATTCAACCTTATTTCTCTATTTGGAATAATGCTAACTACTTTACATGAAAATGATTTCCCACCGAGTGGTTTTGCTTCAAATTGAGTTCCAAAAATTTCTTTGGTGAAATGCGATATTTTTAAGTGAACATATTTTGGCCACCATCGGTGATATGAAGGTATATCAGTCAAAATATTCCAGATATTATCAACGGAAGAATTGAGGAGTATTTCATCCGCAGCTAGTAATTGTAAAGCCGTCACGTGTAATCGTGACAGCCTAAAATTATATCTCTACGTGACTTACACTAATTACATTCGGATTTTCACTCATCTGCTTGAGCATTTCGGCAGATGCAGAATTCATTAATTTCATTGTGCAGCTTGCAGCAACACCTCCATCGAATATTACATTCTCAATCTCTTCTATATTTATATTGCCTTTACGCAATACATCAAGTACGCTTGCGAGAACTCCAGGTTTATCATAATGTTTAACGACAAGCTGAAAATGTGCATCAGTTATTTTTGCTCTGTTAACCCAGTGATCAATTACTCCGCTGTGTATGTAGTGATTTATGATATTAATAGTTTCTTCAGCAACTGCATCCTGAGCCTGCTCAGTTGAAGCACCGATGTGATGTGTTACATAGATATTAGGATTATTCTGAAGCTTTGAGCTCACTTCACCTGATTTGGCTTCAGGTTCCCCTTTAAATACATCGCAAGCATAACGAATATTTTTTTCTTTTATTGTTTCAAGAAGATCATCCTCAATCACTATATCCTGTCTGGAAGTATTAATAAGATAGGCACCATTTTTCATGTAGCTGAACATCTGCTTGTTGAACAAACCTTTAGTCTGTGGAGTAGCAGGCAGATGTATGCTAACAATATCACATAACGGAAGAAGTTGATCCATTTCGCTAAAGTCTTTTATCTGTACGCCTTCAATCCTTGTTATGTCCTTTCCATAAACATTCATCTGAAATGCAAGTGCTCTTTTTGCAACTTCTTTACCGATGTTTCCCACGCCAATAAGTCCAAGTGTTTTTCCTTTTAATCCCTTACCTTTGGAATATTTATCTTTGTTCCAAGCACCTTTATTAAAATCACCTACATTATCCGGTATAAATCTATCGAGCGAAATCATCAAACCCATTGCCAGTTCTGCTACTGCTACTGCATTCATTCCGGGACAGTTGGTTACATAAACACCTTTTTTATTTGCAGCTGAAATATTTATATTATTAACTCCTGAGCCAGCACGGATTATAAGATTTAACTTTTTCGCTGTATTGATGGTTTCTTCATTAACAACAGTTGAGCGGACTACAAGAATATCAACTTCTTTTGCTGCTTCAGGAAGATCTTTTTCCCCAAATTTTGGTTGATAAATTACTTCTAGATCAAGATCTTTCATTTGCTGGATATATTTATCCGGAAATTTATCTGCTACTAATACTTTTAATTTCATAATAACTCCTCTTTTTTAATTCATGCTGAATTCATTTCAGCATCTTTTTAATATAGTAATAGATTCCCATCCCCTATGATCAGGATGGAATGAAAATTCATTTTTAAGGAATACCGGGAAATGATTCGACAAACTTTATTTTTATATCTGCAAACGATTCAACAATTTTTACTTTCACATCCGGGAACGAATCAACAATCTGCCACTCACCGCAATCATCAGGGAAAGAATCGACAATCTTAACTTCCAAATCCGGGAATGACTCAACTACCTGGACTGTAAGATCCGCGAAAGATTCGACGAACTGAATTTTGCCATTAAGTTTTATTCCATTAAAAGAACATTCTTCTTCATTCATCTGATCTTCTGATTGTGCAAAGGCTATACTATTTAGAATAGTCAAACTTAAAATAAAAAGCCAAGATGGTATTAATGACAGCTTAGTCATTTCACTTCTCACGAGGGTATCCTAAGTTTTCAACATAGGAATTTTTACGTTCCATTTCATAGCATTTTCAATTGCTTGATCATAACCAGCATCAGCATGACGCATGACACCCATTCCTGGATCATAAGTTAAAACTCTTTCTAGTCTTTCTTCAGCTTCTTTTGTTCCATCTGCAACAACGACCATTCCTGCATGAATGGATTTTCCGATTCCAACGCCACCGCCATGGTGAACAGAGACCCAGCTTGCACCTCCAATTGCATTAAGCAGTGCGTTGAGAATTGGCCAATCGGCAATTGCGTCACTGCCGTCAATCATTCCCTCAGTTTCCCGGTTTGGTGATGCTACTGAACCACAGTCAAGGTGATCTCTTCCTATAACGATCGGAGCTTTTACTTTTTTATCTGCAACAAGTTTATTGAAAATCTTTCCCATCTTTGCACGTTCACCATAACCAAGCCAGCAAATTCTGGCAGGTAATCCCTGGAAGTGAACCTTCTTCTGAGCCATATCAATCCAGTTGCAAAGTGCTTTATTTTCAGGAAAAGTTGCTTTAACTGCTTTATCGGTTTCATATATGTCATTTGGATCACCAGAAAGCGCAGCCCAGCGAAATGGACCTTTTCCATCACAGAAAAGCGGACGGATAAATTCAGGTACAAAACCGGGAATATCAAACGCGTTACTTATGCCATTCTCTTTAGCTTCACCACGAATGTTATTACCGTAATCAAATGTGATTGCACCGCGTTTTTGAAATTCAAGCATAGCCTCGACATGCTTTACAATTGTCTGCCGGGATAGCCTGATGTAATTATCAGGATCTGATTTTCTTAAATCGAGTGCTTCACTAAAACTCATTCCCATTGGAACATAACCATTTAGAACATCGTGTGCAGAAGTCTGATCTGTTAAAACATCCGGGATAATCTTTCTTTTTAATATTTCAGGAAGAATTTCCCCGGCATTTCCTACCAATCCAACTGAAAGAGCAATTCCTTTTGATTTTGCATCGAGTACTTTGTCTAATGCTTCATCAATATTATCGGTGAGGAAATCGAGATAACCAGTATCAATTCTTTTCTGTGCACGAACTCTGTCAACTTCAACACCAAGAAATGAAGCTCCATTAAAAGTTGCGGCAAGCGGTTGAGCTCCGCCCATTCCCCCTAAGCCGGCAGTAAGCAAAAACTTTCCTTGGAGAGATCCACCAAAATATTTTCGTGAACATTCAGCAAAAGTTTCGTAAGTGCCTTGAAGTATTCCCTGGGTGCCGATATAAATCCAGCTGCCAGCAGTCATTTGTCCATACATAGTTAAGCCGACTTGCTCGAGTTTTCTAAATTCATCCCAGGTTGCCCAATCCGGAACAAGCATCGAGTTAGAAATTATAACTCTTGGTGCGTTTGTATGAGTTTTAAAAATTCCTACCGGTTTACCCGACTGAACTAATAAAGTTTCGTCATTTTCCAGATTCTCCAATGAATTAACAATTGCTTCAAATGCTTCCCAGTTGCGCGCAGCTTTTCCCGAACCACCGTAGACAATCAGCTCCTCAGGTCTTTCAGCAACTTCCGGGTTCAGGTTATTCATTAACATTCGCATTGCTGCTTCCTGTATCCAGCCTTTGCATTTGATTTTTATACCGGTTGGTGCTTTAATATTTTTTACATCATTGGGAATCATTATTTATCCTTTAAAATGATTTTCATATAAACCTGAATACTGTTTGTAGAGCGATTTCATTAACCACTTTTTAATGAACCAGCTCTTATCCATCTGTTTTTCGATATACTCGATGTTTTGCTTAAGGTTATTAGCGAGCCTGATTTTTTCGTCTTTTGTAAGTTTAACAGATTCTGTTTGGGTGTTTAATTTTTCAATTATTGAGTTGAATGCTTTTACTTCACCAAAATGTTGTTTTTCATCAAGCTGTTTTAGCGCCTGTTTACAAAATGAGGCGATTAGTTTTCTTTCATTCTTAGCGAAATCGAAATTGTAGTTTGTAAAAAGTTTTTTCATACCTGTGGTTGTTTTGATTTGGAAAATTCCGCTCGAACTTTCTGATATCCGGGTTTAATAATATCATATATGAATCTAAGTCTTTCTTCATACGGAATAAAAGCTGATTTCATGGAATTAATTGTAATCTTCTCAATATCATCAAAGTTTAGGTTGAAGTATTCCACGGCTGTTAAAAATTCCTTTGTCAGGTTTGTATTGCTCATTAACCTGTCATCAGTATTTATAGTAACTCTAAATTTTTCTTTAAATAGAATACCAAATGGATGATTTTCCAATTTGTCCACTGCACCGGTGTGTAAATTACTTAGTAAACAGATTTCTAGTGGGATTCGTTTATCTAAAACATATTGGGCAAGATCACCAAAATTAACAACTTCTTCCTTCTGATCTAAAACTATATCCTCAACTAGTCTTGTAGCATGTCCGATTCTGTGAGCACCACACCACTGAATTGCCTGCCAGATGGATTCCTTTCCAAATGCTTCACCAGCATGAATGGTTATATTGAAATTTGACCTTTGAATGAAATGAAATGCGTCAATATGTTTTTTGGGTGGGAAACCTCCTTCTTCACCGGCAAGATCAAAACCGACAACACCGTCTTTCCTGAAGTTAACTGCAAGTTCCGCAATCTCCAGAGTATTTTTCATATTTCTCATACCGCATAGTATCAATCCATAACCAACTCCAAAATCATTTTTCCCTCTTTCTAATCCATTCAATACTGCCTTTACTGTATCTTCAAGATATAAGTATTTATTTGCATGATAAACAGGGGCAAATCTTGTTTCAACATAAACTACGCCGTCATCTTTCATATCTTCCATCATCTCATAAGCTACTCTCTCTAATCCTTCCTTGGTCTGAAGCACAGCAGTAGTGTGTTCAAAACCTTTCAGAAATTCTACCAGGGTTCCTTTATTTGCACCAATATGAAACCACTTGGCCAGTTCGTCTTTATCGCGTGTGGGTAGTTTTTTATACTTTAAATCATCTGCGAGCTCAATAATTGTATGTGGCCTCAAGCCACCATCCAAATGATCGTGCAGGAGAACTTTAGGGACAGATTTTACAATATTTTCGGTTAACAAAAATTACCTCGTTTTTCAATTCAAAAATTACCCTTTTAAGCCCCCAAAATCAATTTAAAGGTTATTTATACAACGATATTTTATCTGTCTATTTAACAATAATAGTTGTATTTTTGAACCACAAATTTCATCAATAAATCAACAAATTAAATTATAAAATAGAATAATGGAGCTAGTATGAAAAATTCCAATCTGTTAACCTTTGGAATGTTATTATTAGGTATGATATTCCTCGGTTTCCAGTGTTCATCTACTGAATTAACCAGCGCAAAGCTTTATATTCAGCAGAAAAACTGGGATAAAGCTGTAGAGACTCTTCAGGCAGAAGTTCAGAAAAATCCTAAGAGCGATGAAGGGTACTATTTATTGGGAACTGTTTACAGTGAACTTGATAAAACAAATGCAATGATAGAAGCCTTTGATAAATCCCTGGCAATAAGCGATAAATATGCTGCAAGTATCTCTGAATACAGAGCTTATCAATGGGCGAACAATTATAACAAGGGTGTTAATCTTTTTCAGAGAGGAAACAAGACTACAGATAAAGACAGTTCACAAATGTATTATGATATGGCAATTGATGCATACAATAAGGCAATTATACTAGAGCCAGATTCTGCAGAGACATATAGGAACCTTGCTTTTGCTTATCTAACTACAGGTAAAACCGAAGAATCTATATCCCCTTTGAAAAAACTTGTTGAACTGGAGCAGGCCGAAGAAGGTTATCAGTATCTTGGTGATGTTTATTATACATTAGGTGCAAACACAATGAATGACTTTAATACATCAGGATTCAAAGAAGATAGTGTTAAAGCAATGGTGTATTATAACAGTGCAATTGTAACATTGGAGGAAGGATTAAAGATGTATCCGGAAAATTCCGATATGCTAAGTACAAGTACAAATGCATATATTGGTGCAAACAGAATTGATGAGGCGCTTGCCTCAGCTAAAGCTCAAGTTGAAAAAGAGCCGACAAATGCTGTTTACCATTACAATTATGGTGTACTCCTACTTAATGTAGAAAAATATGAGCAAGCTGAAACAGAGTTGAAAAAGTCAATTGAACTCGATCCGAATTACGATAATGCAATTTACAACCTCGGGGTTACGTATGTTAAATGGGGAACGGCAATGAATAAAGAAGCAGAAGCACAGGGTGTTATTAGTGAAGATTACAAACAAAAATATCAGATGGCATTGCCTTACCTGGAACAGGTAGTTGAGAAAGATCCAAAGAATGCTCAGATGTGGGAGATTCTTGGTAAAGTATATGGTGTGCTTGGTATGAATGAAGACGCAAATAATGCATTTAAAAAAGCAGACGAATTAAGGTAAGTGAAAGAAATGAATCAAAATAAACCTCCTCAGGGACAGCAAATAAACATTGAGCTTGGAGAGAAAGAAGCAGAAGGTATTTACTCCAATCTAGCTATCATTACACATTCTCCGGCCGAGTTTATAATTGATTTTACGAGGATTGTCCCAGGTGTTCCAAAAGCTAAAGTGCACGCACGGATAATTACCACACCACAGCACGCAAAAATGTTAATGAAAGCTTTGAAGGATAACATTGATAAGTTTGAAGCACGCTTTGGTGAGATTAAAATGGATGCACCGCAAAACCAGCATTTTGGTTTTGTGCCACCGAAAGGACCTGAGAAAGTAAATTAAAATAGCATTCCACTCTCATCCGAACTCCTCCCAAGCGGATGGGAAAAGTAAATGCCATTTCACTTTTGTGGAATGGCATTTCTGTTTTACAAAAAACTAATACTTCATTCTTGGCAAAGTGATAAATGTACCTGCTGCAAAAATTAGATTAGCAAACCAGGCAGTAAGCACAGGATCGAGTGCACCGTTTTTACCAAATGCCTGGCTCACTTTCATAAATACCAGGTAAATGAATGCTATAAGAATATTAATTCCAACCTGAACGGCTAAACCGCTTCTTCTTTTGTTTGCAGAAATTGGAAGTCCAAATAAAACTATTATCACACTTGTCATCGCAAAAGCAAAACGTGAATGATATTCTATCTGTGCAATTACGGGATTAGTACCGGCTTTCTTCTGAGATTCTATTAAATCAGAAAGCTCGCCAAGATCCATCTCTGCCGGTTTTTCCTGTTTCTTCGTAAGATCGATTGGTTGAAAGTGAAGATTTGCCATCATTAAACTGTCGAAATATTCGGCTGTTTGATTTTCGTTTGCAAAAGTTCTTTTTATTCCGTTGAAAGCAATCCATTGACCTGTAAGCGAGTCGTACTCAAGTTTAGCTGCATCAACTCTGCTGGTCATTTCGGTAAGATCATTTTCATTAAAGTCCTGAATGCTTACTTTGTTAGCCCAGTTCAAGTTGCTGTCAAAAAACGAAATGCTAACAATTCTTGTTCTGCTATCCTGAAAGTAAATATTGCTTCCGGTAAAACTCAATCCTTTTTTCAGATAAGTCTGTTCAATATAGATTTTTGTTTTGTTAGCCATAGGAACAATGTATCCGCCGAAATAAAGTGAGATAAGGCTGATAACTAATGCGGTAACTACAAATGGTGCCATAAATCGGTAAAGACTTACTCCACTCGCTCGCATTGCTGTTAACTCACTTAAGCTTGATGCTTTGCCTGCAGTGAATAAAGCGCCAAACAGAACCGCAACCGGTATGATGAGTTTTATAATTTCTGGAGTGAAGACAATATAATAATGGATAATTTTTAATGCAGGAACATTCTGATCAATAAAGTCATCGAGGTTTTCCATTGCATCTATAACCAGAAAGATTAATATAAATGCAAGCAGTGCGAAGAAAACCGTCTGAAGAAACTGCTGAATTAGGTATCTGTCAATAAGTTTCATCTGTCTCCTGCTGGAACCTTAACCGTTTTGGAATTAACTTTTTCAGTAAAGTGAATTTGATTGTAACTGTTTCGCGGTTAGTTTTAATTGTAAGAATTATCCCTAGAAAACCGAGTAAAATGTTTGCTGCCCACATTCCGATAAAAGGTGAGAAAAAACCACGTTCAGCAAGTTTTTCACCACCAATAAGAAACGCCCAGTATATCAGAAAGAACAATAAACTGATGCTTGCTGCAACTCCGAATCCACCCTTTTTAACCATTACTCCTAAAGGAGCTCCAATTAAAATGAAAATAATGCAAGCGGCAGGGATTGCATATTTCTTATAGATTTCAACTTCGTATTTTTCAATTTCCCGATCAGTCCACCCGATACTTCTCATTTTTGAAGTTACTACACTCTTTGCAGCCCTTAGTTTATCCAGCACTCTCAAATAAACAAGCTGATCTTTAACCAGTGGTGTTGGATTTTGATAAACAGAAGCAAAGGATGAATCCATTAAAAAATATCTTCTGGTTTCTTCATTCAGAGCGATTACATTTTCTTTCCTTTCTGCCTTGTAGTTGTTTACAATTGCTCGCATTGTATCCACCCCTAATTCCCTTTCGCCTCTTATTCCTCCCTGCGACTGGTGAAATGAAAATTGAGAGCCATCCATTACTATTCTGTGTTTATTGAAGACAAGCTTTCTGTAAAGTCCTGTATTTTTTACATCCGATTCATGGATTTCGCCTTCCCATAAATCCATAATCAGGTTTTTCTGGTCTGCAGTAAAATAGATTTTACCTTTATCAGCCGTTACAACATTTATTTTGGTTGGAGTCGTGTAATCGTAAATCGTAACTCCACTTAGTTCATTAGTGTTTTCATTGATTGCTCTTACCAGAATTGCATAATTAGAAACTTCCTGGGAGAAAAATCCTACGTCCAGGGATAAAGTTGGTTTTTGCTGAGAGATATCGGACATCAAAATCCTTGCCTGATGATTAGCGTCCGGCAAAACCTGATCATTAAATAGAAACAATAAAACAGCCAATACTATACTTGCCAGAAATGGTGCCCGCATAATTTTATAGAGACTTACTCCTGAGGATTTGAGAATTGTAATTTCGTTATTTTGTGAAAAATTTCCGTACGCCATTAATGTTGCAACCAGCGTAGCCATGGGTACAACCAGTACAAGCATCCACGAAAGATTGAATATAACCAATTTTATAATTACCCACGTATCCAGACCTTTCCCCACGAGTCTATCCGCAAATTTCATAAGAAATTGCAGAAGGAAAATTCCCATCAGGGTTAAGGTCGAAAAGATAAATGGTATAAAGTGAGCCCTAAGTATATATCTCTGAGCAATCATCAAAATAAAAATAATTAAGCTTTATAAGTATAACAATATCTGTATTTGTGTGATTATTCTTACCCGTTTCATATATTTGTCTCAAAAATGCTAAAATCATTTTCTGTTTTGACAAGAAGAGTATTCTTACTGATCGTCCCTTGCACTTATATACTTTTTCCTTTAAAACAAGATTCAACGGCATCCGGTATTCAACTCGATAAAAATTATCCCAAATGGCTTAAGAATAATTCATACCATACAAACCAAACTTCCGGAATAACGTTTCTCAGGGAAAAAGAAGATGGAACTATCGAATTTCTTCTTGCAGATGATATTGGTAAAATTCATAGATTGTTTATCAAGGGTGATACCACCATAACATTTTCACCCATCATTTTTAATAAAGATGTAAAAGATTATTTAAACGATTTCCCAAAACTAGATTTTGAAGAAATTTTATATGATAAGTTTGCGAATAAAGTATACATTACTATTGAAGGAAATGGTGATAATCATCTTTTGTATCACGGTATTTTTAAATTAGAGTTTAAGGATAATGATATTTCCCAAGACTCTATTGTGGGAATAGAAAAACTAAATTTGATGCCGAAAGAATCTTTTATCAGGGAGCTAAAACCTAATATTGGATATGAAGGTCTTGCGGTTGATGAAAAATACTTTTACCTTGGACTTGAATCAGTTATGAGTCCGGAGGGAAAATTCAGTGGATATACAATTATCAGCATTGTTGATAAAAAAACATTCACAATTATAAAAGATATTAATACCCGAGATCTTGAAATAACAACCGTTTGCGGTTTATATTCAGATGAGAATTACTCACTTTGGGGAATTGATAGGAATGAAAGAAAAATTTTCAAATTGAAACTAGATGAATATTTTAATGTGGTGGAAAAAAGTATTTACGATATAAACACTGTTATTCCCAATTACAATCAATTTGAATATACCGGATCGTTAGAATCTATCACAATAAGCAAAGACGGATATTTTTTTTTGGTCGACGATCCCTGGCATACTTTCTTTGTTCCGCCCAATGAAATATTAAACCAGCTTGATGAAGTAACAAAAAATAATTTTAAAGAATATATTCCTATCATTTACAAATTTGTTATTAAATAAACATAAGGAGATTAACTTTGGAACAGGTCATCAACTATATTAATTCACACAAAGACTCTTACATCGAAGAATTAAAAAATTTCTTAAGGATTCCAAGTATCAGCACATTGGCTGAGCACAGGAAAGATATGTTTACAGCAGCAGAATTTGTTTTGGAGAAACTCCGATCTGCAGGAATGGAAAATGTAAGAATTATTGAGACAAAAGGTCATCCGCTCGTTTATGGTGACTGGTTAAATGCGCCGGGGAAACCTACAGTTTTAGTCTATGGTCATTATGATGTTCAACCAGTTGATCCCATTAATCTCTGGGATTCTGCGCCGTTCGAACCAACTATTCGCGATGGAAAAATTTATGCTCGTGGGGCTACGGATGATAAAGGTCAAATGTATATGCATATAAAAAGCGTTGAAGCATTTATGAAAACAAAAGGAACTCTCCCATTAAACGTTAAATTTTTGATAGAAGGTGAAGAAGAAATTGGTAGTGGAAATCTGGAGGTTTTTGTAAATACTAATCGCGATATGTTAAAATGTGATGCTGTGCTTATTTCCGATACTTCTCTTTATGGACCTGGAATTCCAACGTTAACATACGGATTACGTGGTATGTGTTATATGGAAGTTGAAGTAACGGGTCCAAATCGCGATTTACATTCTGGTACATTTGGAGGTGGAGTCGACAATCCCATAAACGTATTAGCTGAGATGATATCGAAGCTAAAGGATAGTAGCGGTAAAATAAAAATTCCAGGTTTTTATAATGATGTTATAAAACTAACCAAAAAAGAAAGGGATAACTTTAAGCGTCTTCCATTTTCCGAAAAGCAGTATGCAAAAGCACTTGGTCTAAAGGAGCTGAAGGGTGAAAAAGGATACACAACTTTAGAAAGAGTATGGGCAAGACCAACTCTTGATTGCAATGGCATTTTCGGAGGTTTTACTGGCGAAGGAGCTAAGACAGTTCTACCTTCTAAAGCAACTGCAAAAATTAGTATGAGACTCGTCCCAAATCAGGATCCCAAAAAAATATCAAAAATTTTCAAATCGTACATAAGCAAAATTGCTCCAAATACTGTTAAATTGAATAAAACAGATCTTCATGGTGCTTATCCGATCGCCACATCACTTGACGATAAAGCAACCGTTTCTGCATCAAAAGCGTTGTCCAAAGTCTTTGGGAAGAAAACTGTATTTATGCGTGAGGGGGGTTCAATTCCAATAGTTGTAGTGTTTGCAAAAAAACTTAAAGCAGCACCTGTCCTTATGGGAATGGGTCTAAATACTGAAAATCTTCATTCTCCCAATGAACACTTTAATCTGAACCATTTTCATCTTGGAATACAAAGCTCTGCTTATTTTCTGGAAGAGTATTCTTTGTGAGGTTACTGAAAGAAGTTTAATTCTGATAAGACCAAAAGATATTTGGAAAAAATTATCCGATTGTATCGATTAAATTTAAACCTCATCTTTATTTGGATTTAAAATGCAGTGTTAGAAAAATTTACTTATTTAGATCGATGGCGCCTAACCTAATCCGGATTATCTGTAAACCAGAGAAATACTTTGATTTAAGCACAAAAAGTAAATATCTGGGAATGCTTTTAATTCATTATTAGTATTGTATATTTGTAGCACTAAATTTGATATATAATTAAGTTATACCTACTCATAAAAATTAAAAATATGGAATGATTTCTACCGACGAGAAAAATTTACAATTGATTGAATTTCTTGAAAACTTGAGTTTTTCATCCTTCCCAGTAAACGGGTACAAAGTTATTTACAAATGCACACAATTGGCAGATGAAATCGATTCTATTTATCATGGCGTGTCTTTAAGAAACATATCCCATCAGGGTATAGTTGAACTTAAAGGATCGGATGCACTGGATCTGATTCATAGAATAGCTACTAATAGTGTAAAAGACTTACCTAAAGAAGGTGTAAAGAGTACAATCTTCACATCTGAAAAGGGAAGAATTATCGGTTTGGCCACATTGATGAATTTTGAGAATTATCAGTTACTCGTATGTGATAGAGCAGATAAACTAAAAGTGATGAGCTGGATAAAAAAATACGTTATTAGTGATGATGTTGAAGTTAATGATGCTAATACAAAATATAATTTATTAGAACTCTCTGGTCCACAGGCTGATTCCTTTGCAACTTTAATTTGTGGTAGTGTTGTTAATGAGATGCAACCTGACTCCTTTAAAATAATTCATACTGAAAATATTTTATTCTTCCTGATAAAATTAATCGGAGAAAGAGGATCATCTAAATTTTGGTTCCTCGCTGATCTCGAAAACTCTAAAAGACTCATTACTTATATTATGTTAAACAAGGGTATCTTTAATTTTAACATGATTGGAGAGGAAGCGTATAACATCTACAGGATTGAACAGGGATTACCTGTTGCTCCTTACGAGTTGAATGATGAATATAATCCTCA
>Ga0209536_100007749_pt1 | contig 16256 bp, 8 predicted proteins | sample DeeMarSeWOR28_12_FD_187461 | JGI IMG/M metagenome (GOLD analysis project Ga0209536, IMG submission 187461) | Marine sediment microbial communities from White Oak River estuary, North Carolina - WOR-2-8_12 (SPAdes) (version 2) | ecosystem: Environmental > Aquatic > Marine > Intertidal zone >...
TGACTGTATCCCAATTCGAACATGATCCTGAAATATTCCGGATCCCAGGGATTTCCCCAGGCGGTTTCGGAGGGCGCTTCAAACGAATTGCCCATGTTGATCCCCCTCCCGAGCCGCTCGTTCATCTCGAAGGCCTGGATCCTGTTCTGCGATTTACACGTCAGCACCCCGGCATAGAGAATAACAAAAAAATAAATCGTGATCCTCCACATAATTCCAAATGAGATTCCTGAAGTAAAAATAAACATAATTCTAACCCATTGTGTGAATTTGAAAAAGTTATTGTTGATTAGAATTAATTCACGCCATAATCCATTCATATTCAACTAACTAAACCCATCCCTACACCCCTCCAAAGGAGGGGAATAAGTTCTTATCTAAAGTTGGCTAAATAGTTAAAATATTGATTATCAGCATTTTATATTAAAGTATTTTAAATTCACTCAATGGGTAATTATAACAAAAGAACAATACAACGATTTTCCTTCAGGATCACCGAAGGATGGATTTTATCGTGTTAAAAAGAAAGATCTGGTCTCTGAAAAATTATACGGGTTCCCTGTTACCGGAATCCTCTGATGGGTGACTCTTATCCGGATATTGAAAGATAACCCTGCTGGGAATTCGCTTTTTAGCCTGTCATAGAGGATATTTGTTTATAACACTAATAAACCGGAATATTAATTGTTCCTGGAGTTAATTATTTAATTTTTTAAAGTATGAAAACAAGTAGTATTTTTAAGAACCTGCGTCTGTATTTATTCATTGCCTTCCTTTCGAGTCATTTGAACCTATTTGGTCAGACGGTAGATCAAGGCACATTCCAACCGGATTTTCAACCGGTATCCATGCTGGCCGGTGATGCACTTCCTTCGACCGGTATGAGACAGCCGCCGCCTCATATAATCAACGTGGCTCCGGTAGCTCCGGACATACTTTGCATCGAGATCGATGCCTGCCGGATCATTCCATCCATACAGATTCCGTATCAACCGGACCCATCGGATGTCATCACCGTGGGAGGTCTTAACCGGCTGGGTGAAAAAAGGAGTATGTATGTAGTGCGCAATGGTTTTCCACTGGGCAGTCTTGTCGGCACTGATCGTAATACCATTATGTTGTATGAAAGAATTGCAGGTAAACATTTGAATACCGGCGTGGCCGATGAAGCCATTCATTATCAGATCAGTTCCATAACGGATGACAACTACCGGGAAGCTGTTACACCGGAGAACATCTGGCGAAAAAGCAAACCCACCAACTGGACTACCTACCGGGAGATCGATACCGTGCAGTTTTATACCGCCAAACATTTTCTGTTTCTTAAACTGCCACATTTGCTTAGAACAGGTCATGCGTATCTTTTAAGCATGCCGGCACTTCGGCTGAACCGTCGGGCCATATATTATGTCCATGATCCGGATCACGTTCGCAGTGAGGCCGTTCATGTATCACAGATCGGATTCCGCGCCGACGATCCGGATAAAAATGCCTATTTGTCTGTATGGATGGGGAAGGGAGGAGGATATACCTATCCTGAAGACGTAACGTTCTGGCTGATTGATGAAAATACGAATGAAAAGGTTTTTACGGGGAAAGCGTTTAAACAATGGCAGGGAGGTGTTCCTGAAGGGATAGGTACCCTTACCAATCACAGTAAAACGGATGTGCTTCGGCTTGATTTCAGCACCTTCACTACTCCGGGTCCTTACAGGGTATGTGTTGAAGGGATTGGGTGTGGATTTCCTTTCAATATAGATCAGGAAAACACCTGGAAACATGCCTTTAAAATTTCCTTGAAGGGACATTTCAACCATAGGAGCGGTATTCCCATGCTTCCTCCTTACACCGATTTTGTTCGTCCGAGAAGTTTCCATCCTGACGATGGTGTAAAGATATATCAATCCACCTGTTCCCTTCTGAACAGCGGCAACGGCCTGAACGCAATGGGTACGGATACCGATAACTTTGGCAACCTGGTGGCCGGCAAGACGGATGAACTGGTTCCGGAAGCATGGGGAGGAACCATGGATGCCGGGGATTGGGACAGACGGATCAATCACCTGTTAACCCCGAGACTCTACCTGGAACTGGTTGAGATGAATCCTGATTATTTCAGGAACCTCTGCCTGTATATTCCCGAGTCGGAAAACAACCTTCCCGATGTGGTCGATGAAGCTTTATACGGGCTTGATATCTATAGAAGAATGCAGTTGCCGGATGGAGGGATTCGTGGCGGAGTTGAGTCTGCTGAACACCCGGCCGAAGGGACCACTTCATGGCAGGAAGTGAATACGGTGCTGGCATACGCTCCGGACCACTGGTCCAGTTATCTTTATACGGGTGTGGCTGCCCGTGCTGCATTTGTATTAAAAATGCTTGGGAAAAATGGCAGGGCAAAGATCTGGGAAGAAAGTGCTGTGAAAGCCATGGAATGGGCCGAAGTTGAATACGAAAAATGGATAAACAGCCCCGACTATGTAAATGTGAGGGAACGTGCAAAAAGAGTGGTGCCGGTGGAACGTAACCTTGCCGCTGTCGAACTTTTCCGGCTGACGGAAGATGAACGCTGGCATAAGGTATTTCTTTCGACCGAAGATCAGAGCCGAGATGATGCCTTATTTATATATGCACGTCTTGATAAATCACTGGTTGACCGGAAAATCCAGGAAAAAGCAATAAACAGGTTAGTAACAGAAGCCAATCAAATTGTGGAATACTCCGGAAAAAATGCCTATGGCATCACCACCGGAAGGCCCGGCAGAGCACTGGGAAGCTGGGCGGCTACCTACACCATCCCGGCCGAACCCATACTGGTACGCGCTCATTATATTTCCGGGGATCCCGTTTATTTAAAAACGATACTTCGCTCGGCACTGTATTCGGCCGGAGCCAATCCCATGAACCTCTGTTTAACCACCGGCCTGGGCAGTAACTGTGTTCAAAATGCGCTTCATGAAGATTCAAGGCATACCGGGCAGTTGGCGCCCATTGGGATATCAGTATTCGGCCCAAGTGAACTTACTCTCAATCTGGAAGCGGGATCCAACCTTGAGTACAAACTTAAGAAGGAATGTACACCTGACATCCGGGAATGGCCTTCAGCAGAATCTTATTTTGATATTTTCTGGTTTGTTTCACAGAATGAGTATGTTATAGACCGGCCATTGGGACAGACTGCCTATATCTGGGGCTATCTTGCATCCCGTGAATAAATTGGATTCAGGGATGATTGAACACGGATAACCCTGAAAATGACTACTTCATTTAAAGGGAATACTCCTTACCAGGGAAAAAGTATTTTCGGGTTCTATTTCCGTATTGTTCGCAAAATACAATATATATTTCACTGGTGTTGTAAACACGATTTCTTCAATCCGATCTCCTGTATTTTTGTCATACCTTATTCCCTTGAAACTCACAGGATCTAATACAAGCTCCTTTTCGAATATAATCTCATCAGATGCGTCCTATGTTTTCATAAAATAGTAGACATATCCCTCCGGAGAATAAATCAGTAAATGGTTTGGATGTGGATCCCCAAGCGTATTTATTAATCTGGTTTTGCTGTTGAATGAAAAGGATTCATCTATATCAAGAAAAGGGATAGTGATCTCCTTTGGAGAACAGCTCACAAATAAAAACAACACGAATGGAATAAAGAACCGGGTAATCATTCGATATCTCCAAAATGTCATTTGTCCCACCGGAATATTCATTCAGGATTTCGTCAGTTGCCTTTCCGGAACGTAGAAATTTTCCTCTTTCAGATTACATTTTTTCGCAATGTACTTACAGTAATCTAACCGGCCTGCCTTATGGTCGCGTGTATCAGAACCAAATGCAAATTTCAAACCTTGTTCTTTTGCCATATTAATGAATTTTTCGTGCGGTGTATGGGCCAGGTCATTTATCTCGATGTTAATATTTTTCTTTGCCAAAGCAGTAATAATTTGCTGCATCCGTTCTTCTGTCCATAAGGTATAATAATCGCGTGCTATACAAACCGGCAAAAAAAGCGGCCATCCGAATGTGGTCAATGGCTCATCTGTATTGATTACTTTCAGTATATGCGACATATATACATCCATAAACTTTTCCTTGTTGTCAATATAAGTATCAAAATTCCAGATACGGAGCGTTTCGTTATAACCGTTTCCCGATGGAATGGTCTGGGCATCCATCAATACATAATCCAGTTGAGCTATAACCTCAGGAGAAAAGTTTTTCGACCATCCCGGAGTCATGGGTTGCAACCCAATATAAACCGGATAGGGAAGAAGCATCTTTATGAATTTATTCAGACTGGGATCATCATTCACGCCATAACCCGGATTCACGACAACCCCAAATTGAACATTTTCTTTTTTTGCTATTTCCAACAGGTGGTTAATCGTAAAATTATTCGTAAGGTGAACATGAAGATCCATCAAGGGAAATTCCAAATCCCTTGATTTACCTAAACTGAAGGATGCGGAAGTCGTTGCAAGTAAACCACTGGCCATACTTACATTTCTTATAAAGGTTCTACGTAGCATTACATTAAATTTTAGTGAGTATTCATCTGGATGTATTATGAAGTTTATTCCATGTCGGCAATCACTATATTTCTCTCTTCCCAATAGTCATCATCCTTAAAACCAAACGGTGTCGGACTGTAATTTCCGACTATATCCACATTTGCCATTTCCGGTACATCATTATCCAACAGCCAAAAAACAGCATTGACAATTAATCTGCGGGTACCTGGCTCCAAAAGGTCTGAGGAGGATCCAATCGTAGACGTGAAAGACCTGCCCTTCTGTCCTCCGGGAATCCGGTAGCTTTTAGTCCAGGCTATCGGCATCATGGGATCATTCTGATCGATCAACGTGCCATTTCTTTCAATCTTTCCGGGCAGATCTGAGTCCGTCGGACGCATGCCCAACCTGGGATCATTTTCATCATATTCTCCTGATCGATCAATACATTGTCCCAAAACAATGGGCTGCGAATCGCCAGGGAGAGGCAGTCTTGCTCCATATACATCTGTTGGCCCCCATATGGATCCCTCTTCAATGCCGTTCCAGATTGGATGATCGCCGGCACCGGGTGCCTTTAATCCCCGGGTACTCTGATTTCCGTGATTTCCATGGTGACTGATCCACTTTTCTCCTAAAATTAGCCTTCCGAACCCACCTTTCCATGGGCCCTCTTCATCATTAAAATTCCCATAGTGACGGAATGAGGAGAGCGAGTCTTTCTCCGTAAAATGGTAAGCATGTGTTGCTGTTCTGATTCCCAACACGGGCCTGCCGCTTTTCAGGTAGTCATCCATTAGTTTCATCTGGTTGTCGGGAAGCGCACGGAACCTCGTAAAAATGACCATTAAATCAGCTTCACGCAAGCATTCCAGACCAGGTATGTTATTGAGATAATTCGGATCAACTATTCCGGGATTCTCAGGATCCTGAGCAAAAAGCACCCTGCAGTTGAATTCGTGATGCTGGTTCAGGATTCTGGCGATCTGAGGCATACCTTCTTCTGACCGGTATTCTTCATCTCCGGTAACAAAAACGATGAGTGGTTTTTCAGGGTCTCCCTCAAGAGAGAGTAGATCGACATTCTTATTTTCTGACTCAATTTCCCCGCCTTCACTACCCGACTTGGTTGTACAGCTTAGTAGAATGAAAATTGAAGTAAGCAACAGGATTGATTTCTTCATTTCCGAATTAGATATAGTATAAGCGATGGGATGTCATCGCTTTAAAAAAGCGCAACAGGATCATTTTTTTATTCCCATCCAGGCCATGACCAGGCGGTGGCATAGTTCGACTCGTTATACAAGGGCTGCCGCTCCGGTTTGTATACTTTTTCTCCCTCGAAAGGCCTGTCCTGAGTATAAATCCATATGGATTCCAGATCCCACACGATCAACTCGTCACGGGGATCGCCCGTCAGGTCATGTGCCATCCATGCCAGGTCGGGATGACCGTCATCCGGGAACATCACCACCCTTCTTCCCCAACCGTCTACCAGGCCCCCTTCTTTTATATTGGGTGAAAGAAAGATAAACTCGGTACCATCCCCTCTCCAGTTGACAGGCAGAACGGGAGATCCGGCATGGAACAGCTCGAAATTGATAATCTCATCCCCTGCACTGTTGTAAAGCGTGATAAGCCCGGGCTCTCCCCAGAAGTTGATGTTGCAGAACTCAAGTCCGGGGATGTCCGGACGGTACTGTCCGACACTGGGAGTTTGTGCATGACCCACACGATGGTGTTTCAGAATTTTCCCATCCTTGTCCAGCACGAGTACGCCATCATCACTGCCACCGATAAACACTTTTTCCGGACCACCCGACAGTGTGAGGTCTCCCACACAAATACCATCGGCATGTTCGCCCAATAAAGAATCAAGCGACCACGCCAGTTTTCCCGTGGGATCGAACTTCGAATACCCTATATATATCTCATCCCTGCCATCCTGGTCACTATCATGGAAAAAGGGGAAATGCCCCAGGTTTGCCGAGGTGGTCCAGAGGAGTTCGAAATCATCCGTATAAGCCCATAATCGGGTATGGCGGTCCTTGATGAGGATGTCCCGTGGATGACCCGTACCCCGTAAATCGGCGAATGAAAAACAATCAACATTCAGGTAAGGAAGAAGATCTCTTCTGTAATAGTGCCTGTATTCAAGCCAGGAGGTCTCTTCCGGGAGAATTTCAGACGAGGGAACCGGATACCGGGCTTTCTCCATTCCGCTACGACCCTCAAGAACTTTAATCCAATTTTCCTGAGCCATGATTACCTCTGTTTGCCCGTCTCCGTCCAGATCGTGAATCTGTACGGCCACATCATAGGTTAACCAGGCATGTTCAGGGTCAGGTGTTCCAATCTGCCACAGCATCCTGCCTTCCTGGTCCAGCGCGGTCAGGCAAGTGATCCGGTTATAATTGCTCCCGAAAAACGGCATGTTCTGTGCGATCAGGAAATCGATTCTTCCGTCATTGTCAAGATCCCCCAGTCTCATGGCACGTGCGGCACCAAATCCCGGGGTATTGATCTTTTTCCAGAGTTTGCACTGCGGATTACCGGACCTCAGTTTTTTCAGTTCTTCTTCCCTTACGGCCTTATCCCTGAGGTATTCCTGCTTATCTTCCGGAGTTGTGGAGACAGTAACTTCATGAAAGGCAACAGGCGAGGTGGCAAAAAGCCCGATCTTTCCTGCGGAGTAACGGTTGTCAGTGACATCAAAAATCAATTCACCGTCAATCGAGCAACGGATCCTGTTGCCGGATGTTTCCACACGGAATATGTATGATTTTTCCGGATCGGTCGGATAGCTTTTGGCGGCCAGTTCGTGCCAGCCGTCCTGGCGGAATCCTTTTTCTCCATCACGGTAACGGAGCGTTACCTGATCATCCGCATCCAGTCCAAAGAGGTAATAATGCCTTCCATCCCGGTAACGAAACAGGATCCCGTTAAGAGCACTCCGGTCAAGGGGAGAAAGACTGACTTCGAGGATATAATCTTTCCATAGGATATCTCCATAGCACAGGATCGGATAGGTGAATTCGTTTGTCCATACGCTGGCATTGAAACCCAGATAATACAGTGAGTTTTTTCCATCCGAATCGATCACTTTCCACTCCTCCGGTCCCCGGTTATTGACTATATCCCAACCATCGGTGAACTGCCTCGGGACATAATGATATTCCGGGAATCCCCTTGTGGCAAAGTCTCCAAACCTGCCCGGCTTCAGGTTCGAAAAATCACAGAATGCCAGCTGCGGGTCGTCCCTGTCGTAAGTAGAAGCCGTGGAACAACCTATCAAAAGGAGAAGAAGATAAGTCCATTTAATCATTGTAATGCTGTTTTAAATTCCAAAAACCCAGGAGGGCATTTCCATCCTGGCCCCTTTTGTAGGATCGACGATCTGGTTTATCTTCAGATTTCCAGTTAATCCGACAAGCAGACGGGCTTCTTCTTTAGTGCGACCCGTTTTTTTCTGCAGCAGATTGATCATATCTTCCGTAGCCTGCCATGCTGCCGTCTCGAGGTCTTCATGTGCACTCAGTGTAGAATACGATTCAGCCCTGATGATCACAGGGCGTTCCGAGAGCGTTTCCGGCAATTTGCGAAAACGTACGATTGCTTCCGCATCCGTTTCGATGCCTTGACCGGTTATTTCACCATCCCCCTGGAGCGCGTGTACATCTCCCATCCCGGCAAGCGCTCCTTTTACCCCGGTCTTGATGACGATGGTGCTTCCCGCACGAACTTCCCTGCAGTCAAGGTTCCCTCCCGTATCACCAGGAGCACGGGTATCCAGCACGCCTTTTCCGGGAGCCACACCCACACATCCCAGCATGGGCTCAAGAGGAAGCTTGAGCGATTTGGAGAATTCTGCAAATCCGTCACGAAGCTCGAAGATCCTCCTGCTGCAGTAGCCCCAATCGCCCGGTATGATATCGAGAATATCTATTGCCAGTGAGTCACCCGGTTCAAAACCTTCGACAAAGATCGGTCCCGTCTGGGGATTAATGATGCTGTCCTTATCCGGTTCCCTGAAGGTGCCGTCCCGGGTAACAAGGCCGGGCATGCCATGGGACATTTCAACGATGACCACCTCACCGGGGCTGACACGATAGGCTGGTTCCATAGTTGGTTTCCAAATAGTAAAAAACCGGCTTGCCGACAGCCGGCGCAAACCGGGGGTTTCAGATTTCTGTCCCCTGCTGTCCGGTATTCCTGCTGCAAAAGCAGGTGCGATCAAAGCTGTTCTGAGAAATTTGTTCCTGTCCATAGTGTCCAGTGTTTTGTTCGGGATTTAAATGGATAAACTGTGCGGAATTAACACTTACTGATGTCGGTTCCAACTGTATTTTGGTTAATACCTATAATTTAAATCAATTGGCGAGTTTGTCAAAGACAAAACCGATAAATTCAGTCCCGGGGAGTGAGGTGGGAAACGGATGGGAGGGAAAAACCAAAACCGGAACGCTTATTTATAAAGAGCATTTACTGTGGATGGAATGATTGGATTAAGCAACTTAGAGGATCCTGCCCGACCATCAGGCGGGCTGAGCCTCTTCTTCGGAATGACAAAGGTCTCTTCCCACTGGTGCAAGTCTTCCCACCGGGCCCCGGGGGAGGGCGAGTCTTGTGCCAACCCTTGGATTGGCAGATTGAAAAAATTCAAGGTGGTTCTTATAAACAAGGTGATTGGCCCAAGTGACCCGCCACAAGGTGCCTTCCTACATTCCGTTTTCATCTGGATGTCGGAGGGCAATAACAACAAGCCTTATCAGGAAATGCCAGGCCTTATCTATTTGTACTTGCCTAGGCTTTAGCTCCGGCAGGTAAAATTGAGTGAATGAGCAGGGGTCAGATTTTCCTTATTTAAGTTAAATTTTATACTAGCCGGGGTGGAATGTAGATTGGATTTAGTCACTAAGGAGACCCTGCTCCCGATTCTAATCAGGAGCAGGCTGGCTTAGCGACTTCAAGGGTCCTTAACCCACCTTCACATGCCATTATTTTATAACAGGTCGGATTATCATTTCAAAAAGAACGAAGAATACAAATTTAATTTCTAAATTGTATGAGTTCGTGAATAAGCCACCTTATCTCAAATGCGTTTTTTTATGATCAAACTTCATAGACCCTTTTGGACGAATTTACAGGCTTTAACGGGATAAAATATTTATGATCCGCAACGCTTCGAAATTTTTAATGAAGGGGATATCAAATTAAATATAAACACCAGAAAAGGTACCATGAATGACAGGAGAATAATAAAAATAACCGGGAAGGCCAGTGACTGGAAGGTTATAAAAAGAGTAATCTTGTTGATCCTCGTAAACTGCCTATCGGCCTATTCTTCCGGACAGGTCAATACAGATAGAAATGTACTTCATGCCATGAAATTCAATGATCATGAGGTTGTTTTAGATCAGGAGCATAAAATAATTTCCTGGATAGTACCTCAATCAAAAGCCTATGATCGGTTTCTTCATCAACGATGGAATTTTATCAAAACCGGGGTGCCCGACAGTCCGGGTCCGCCGCCACGGTCATCCTATCCTCAGTATTACTTTTATTGTGGGTATGATAATGAAAATTTTGGCCATCCCGATACATGGATGAACGATGTGGGAGAAAAAATTCCAAACTGGTTTGAATCGGCCCGTTTATATTATGCTTATACAGGAGATTCAAGTGTGATGACAATCGTTAAAAACCTGATCGATTATTCGATTGAACATGGTACGAGTCCACCGACATTTGCCTGGCCTCTTTTCCCTTATACGACCACCAATGCTGGAGACTTGGAATTCCGAGGATTCACAGGAAGGTTAGCTTTACATGAAATACAGGTTGATCATGCCGGGGATATGGGAATGACCTACTACCGTTTATTTCTTTATACGGGTGAGCAGAAATATAAAACGGCGGCTCTACATGTGGCACAAACCCTGGCAGAAAAAGCAAGGGTTGGATCTTCCACTCAATCGGTATGGCCTTACCGGGTTATTATGGATTCCGGAGAGGTTACGGCCGAATATGGCGCCAACTGGTTTGGTGCCTATGAACTGCTTAAAAATTTAGTCGACGCAAATACCGGGGATGTACCCACCTTCAAATCGGCGTTAGACAAAACCCGGGAATTTATTCTGCAATATCCCATGAAAACAGGTTTCTGGACCGATGGGCATACGGATACACAGGTGAATAGTCATACTTACAGAAGTAATATGAGTGCAAGCAATGCCAAACTCTATATTTTGGATCATCCGGAATTTGACCCGGATTGGAAAGTGGATATACCCGGTTTGATAAAATGGACAGAGGAATATTTTGTTTTCCGGTGTCGCCCGGGGGAACCTGCCACGCAGTGGGGGGCCAATATAGTGGGAGAACAGGATGATTTTCTACCCAAGATGGATTACCAGACGGCACGTTATGGTGCCGAATGTGCGCGTTGGTATGCGATTTCCGGTGATGAAACCTATAAAGAAAAAGCATACAGATCCTTGAATTGGGTAACCTATTGCAACGATTCTAATGGAATGGCCTACGAAAGTCCGGTAAGTGTAAATGTCAATAGCTGGTGGTCCGATTGTTATGGTGAGGCACCCCGTATGTTCTACCATGCGTTTGCGGGGGTCCCGGAGTGGGCTCCTCCCGGAGAAAATCATATTTTATATTCAGCAGGAATATTGACAGATGTTTTGTATGCGGAACAGAAAATACAGTATACCGTAACCCAGGCAGAGGATATTGAATATCTGCGGTTGGCATTCAGGCCCTTAACGGTTACCATAAATGACCGGAAAATAAATTTACGGGAGGATCTTAACAGCCCGGGTTATACGCTGAAAGATTTAGGGAATGGGGATTATGCCGTTAAAGTGAAACATGATATCAATGGAAAGGTAGTCATTTCCGGGCGAGGCAATTAAAACGCCGTTCACAGCCTGCTGTGGTTCCTGTCCGAACAGATTGAGTATTGATCATTAAATAAATTATACTGGTACAGATCGTTATGTTAAAATATACTTCCTTATTAATTATCCTGTTCAGCTGTTTAAACTTTATAGCCTGTGAAAAAGCGGAAGTATCCCTGGTCATTGACGGTACTGAACGATTCCAGCAGATCGATGGTTTCGGGGTGAATGCGAATACCAGAAGCTGGAATGGCAACACCCTCGAGCCGGCACTGGATATACTGCTGGACTCCATGAATGCAACGATCTGGAGGGTCATTGTCGAAACCGTGGTCATGTGGGAGGATGTCAATGATAATGATGATCCTTTTCTGTTCAATTGGGAATACTATAACCGGCTTTATGAAACCCCCAAATTTCAAAAAGCCTGGGATATGATCCGGTACCTGAATAATAGAGGGATCCGGGATAATTTGATGCTCAATTTTATGGGGCCCGTTCCTTCCTGGATGGGGACAGGGGAAGTGGATGACCTTAAACTGGGTGGAGATATCATTGATCCCGGTTACGAAGATGAATATGTGGAAATGCTGACCTCATTCTTTCTATATGCCCGGAACGTTGAAAATCTGCAGTTTGGCCTGGTTTCTCCTTTTAATGAAACCGATCACAATGGTAAGGAAGGTCCAAAGATTGGCCCTCAACAATATGTGCGTATATTAAAAAAGTTAATGGAACGAATGCAGGCCGAGGGTCTAGGAGACATAAAATACGTTGCCCCGGATCCGGCCGACATGGATAAAGGTATCCATCAATATATGCCTTTATTCATGGAAGACTCTTTAATTATGTCTAAAATGGCCCATTTTGGACTTCATTCCTATGGTGGTTATTATTCAGATGTCGGCGGAGCCATCCGTAATTCCCCCTATCCGGGATCCACCTTCTGGATTACGGAATGGAATGCATGGCGTAACGGCCTGGATGATGGAGAAATTGGACTGTATAATTATGAGTTTGCCCGTGAATGTGTTTATTATCTTCTGGATCTTCTGAAAAATGGAGCCAGGGCTGCCCTTGTGTGGGAGGGATATGACAGTTATTATGAGCACCATTTCCCGAGCACATTCAGCTATTGGGGTATAATGGGTTATCATTCCGATACAAAGACCTATTATCCCCGTAAACACCTGTACGCTATTTCCCAGATTTCAAAATTTGTGTTGCCTGGTTCGTGGCAGATAGGAATTCATAATCAGGATACAAGTGTGGTAGCGCTGGCTTTTTATGATCCGATTTCGGGCAGATTGACCATTACAGGTATCAATGACCACGATAAAACGGTACATGTCAAAGGAACACTGGCCAATCTTCCGGAAATCAGAAATCCGGAATTTTACTACACCGACGAAAATAAGAATCTTATCAGATCGAAAAATATTGAATTAAAAGACCGGATGATAGAAGTCGCGATTCCTGCTAATTCCATATTTACTTTAACAGGCGACAGCGGGCCATTGAGACCGGAAACAGCAGGTTGGTATAGCGGGGATATGCATGTACACCGAAATTGTGGAGAAATTACAGGGATCACGCCTGACAGTGATTTTCCGGAGTTAATGGAAACAAATAATTTAGCCGTCTTATCCTTGCTGGCCGATATGGGCAATGCCGAAGTGAAAGACAGCAGGATAGATCTGCCTAAAGTGGTGGGTAAGGATGCCCCTCAGTCAGAACCGGGACGCATAATACACTGGGATGCCGAATGGCATTGGGATGCGACCTACAATAATTTCGACCATCAGGCGCTTGGGGGGCATATTGTTTTACTGGGTTTACAGGAAGCCCATCAGATCTGGGATGAATCACCCTATAAAATCCTTCAATGGGGGAAGGAACAAGGCGCCATTGTGGGATTTTGCCATATGCAGTATTTAAATGATTCCATACAAAACAATTTAGATTGTTGTATTCCCATCGATTATCCGGTTGAAGCGGCTTTGGGCACGATTGATTTCCTTTCAGAGGATGTGTGGTTAAATGATGCGGCCGTACATGCCTATTACAAGTTATTAAATTGCGGGATACGACTTGGGTGGGCAGCGGGAACGGATTATCCTTGTAATAACAACCGGCCGTTGGGTTCGCAGTTGACCTATGTACAAATAGAAGAATTACCATTGACGTACAGAAAATGGATCGAAGGGATCAGGAATGGCAGAACCGTTGTATCCATGAACGGGCACAATGAATTCCTGGAACTAAAGGTGAATGCGGATTCCGGTCCCGGTGATGAACTTAATTTTGAAAATAACGGGCAGGTGAATGTAATAGTGAAATGGACTGCCATAGAAGAATTAACTGGAAGAATTGAAATTGTAGTCAATGGGAAAGTGGCGGCCAGTAATCCGGGAACAGCGGGACCCGGAAAACCGGTAATATTCAATTTCAAAAAGGATTTTACGGAAAGTGGTTGGATTTGTGCCAGACGAATGAATGAACAGGGCCATCAGACACATACAGCGCCCGTCTATATTACCATCAATAATGAACCTGTACGGGCCAGCGCAGAAGATGCGGAATACTTTGTTGCCTGGATTGATAATATATTATTGAATATCGAACCGGGAGGAAAATGGAACAGCTATTTTACCCACGACCTGGATATTGTGCAGAACAGGTATGAAAAGGCAAGACAGGTATATACAGGAATTGCAGAAGAAGCAGAACAAAAGTTTAAGGGTAATTAATGAAATATTATATTCATTTAAAATTCAGGCATGGCTAAATCTACAAAGTATCATTTTTTTAAATGTGGCATATCAAGATGAAGAAGGCAATCCGGTTAATCAGTATGGTTATTACGATGCATACCGTGCAAAGTTGCTCCAATAATTCGGTAGAACCGATACTTGTATTGGCAACTGACGCTGATTTCGGGACCTATACCGGAGAGATCCTGAAAGCCGAAGGATTTAATGAGTTCAGGATTCATCCGGCATCGGATCAAAAAATTTCTCCCGAATATCTGGAGCGGTTTGACATAATCATCCTGGCTGATTCGAGGATCAAGCCGGCAACAGGGAGATTCATTCAGAAATACGTTGAAAACGGTGGTAATCTTATTGCCTTCCGGCCGAATCCGGAGCTTGATACCCTCTTTGGAATCCGAAATATAGAAGATGCATCTATGGTGGATGGATATATCGGAATCGATACCACCAATGCGCACGGAAAAGGTCTTTCGGGTACCACCCTGCAGTTTCATGGTCATGCAAATAAATATACAGTCGCCGGTGCGACGGTAATAGCCAATTTATATTCCGGACCCAATGATGAAGCAGGTTATCCGGCAGTTCTAAGTAATCATTACGGAAAAGGTCAGGCAATAGTATTTGCTTATAATCTGCCTGAAAGTATTGTATATACACGTCAGGGAGATCCTTTGAAAGCCGGTAAGGAAACAGACAGCATACCGGGAATACGCGCTATGGATATGTTTACCGGCAATTGGGTAAATACATCCGGGAATAGGATGAACCAGGCGGATGAACAGATGAGATTAGTAAGCCATTGCATTGAATTGATGGCAAATTCATCCAAACCGTTGCCTAAATTCTGGTATTTCCCCGATCAATTACTATGTCTGGTAACACTTACCAATGATGGTGAATACAGGGATGAATCTGATTTTGAAGTTCAGCTGAACGATGTTGATTCGATGGGGGCAAAAATGTCGCTTTATATTTTAGAAACAGATAAAGTCACCAGATCCTGGGTGAACAAATGGACAAACAGGGGATTTGAAATTTCAGGGCACCCCGATGACACCAAAGAAGCAACCGATCCGCGGTGGGATAACATGTATGATAGATTATTAATCAAAAGGGAGGAAATTCAGGATCTATACGGTCTGCCCATGAAGACCGTTGTCAATCACTGGTTTGTATGGTGTGGTAAAAATCCGGCTGGAAAACCTGAATTTGCGGCGCAAGCTGAACTGGAATCTGAAATCGGCATTGAAATGGATGTGAATTATGCTCATTATGATAACAACTCCAGCCAGGGGCATTTCTTAGGTCCACTTGGTCTGAATCAGGGAAATTATACCGGTAGCGGACTGATCATGAAATTTGCCAACAGTAAAGGAAAAATATTGAACATTTACCAGCATCTCAACAATGTGTATGATCAGCAATATATGGAGCACAATGATCCCAGTGGTTTTTTCAATTGTTTTAAAGGACTGGTTGACAGGAGTCTTTATGAGGAAGTATACTCTTTTGTCAGTATAAAAGCCCATAACGATGAATATTATTTTTCCAAAGATCCTTTGATGAAAATGCTTGATTATGCTAATCAGAAAAATATTCCTGTATGGACCGTTTCCAGGCTGTTGGATTTTATAAAAATGAAAAATGAGGCTTTTTTTTCGGATATAAGCTGGTCCGGTAATGTTTTAAATTTCAAGATCATTTCAAATATAACCGTTGATGAAGGCCTTACATTTCTTCTGCCCGCCAATTATAATGATCTCAAAATCAAAAATATTATGATAAATGGGAGCAACAGTAAGTTTACAACAAGAAAGATAAAAGGTAATGTATATGCTTTCGCTACGATTGCTCCAGGCAACCTGTATGATATATCCGTATACTATTCCCCGGCCTGATCCGGGAAAAGTCCTTTGCCAACTGTTTCCTGGATAAGGATTAAAATCCTTGTGTGTCCTGTTGATGATCTTCAGGATAAATCCTGAAGTTGGAGGTACGATTGATGAATTTGACGGATAGATACAGCTCACCCAATAGCAGTTCTTAGGATT
>Ga0209536_100007750_pt1 | contig 16255 bp, 12 predicted proteins | sample DeeMarSeWOR28_12_FD_187461 | JGI IMG/M metagenome (GOLD analysis project Ga0209536, IMG submission 187461) | Marine sediment microbial communities from White Oak River estuary, North Carolina - WOR-2-8_12 (SPAdes) (version 2) | ecosystem: Environmental > Aquatic > Marine > Intertidal zone >...
ATCATGTCCCGCGCCACTGCCGGTGTCATCGGCAGCACCGTTGTATTTTGCATGCCGGGCAGCCTCAATGCCTGCAAACTGGCCTGCACCCGGCTGATTTTTCCCGAGATAGGCCATCTGGTAAAGCACGCTAACGACTAAAACGAATTCTATTATTCCATCTAACCTGAAACGCTTCTCTGTTTCCAAAATCAAATTGCACATCTCATCGGGGCTTGCGGTTCTCTGATTAATACGAACTTATAAGCTATATTGTTGCTTTCTCTTGACACTAAAGTTGTTTCGAAATATTAAAAAAGGCACTACAATGCTACGCCGGTGTTTAATCGCACATCTAAATCTCATTCTCAATTCTCTTTAATGCTCAAATTCTCAAGCCGAGCGCCCCTGAACTCCGACAACACATTCCCACTGAAATAGACTCAGATGTATTTCAGATTTCAACCGAACCATTCGGTAAAGATTCGATGGGAAAAACGCTCAAAATCTACCTATCTTACCCCTGATTGAACAAGTGACAGTCAGGGGTTAAATAACCTTTTATTAGCAAAAACACATCAACTGCAAAAGCTGAGTGATTTGCGGTTCTTGCATCAATTAAGCCAAACGAAAGGAGAACTTCATGTTTGAAAAACTTTCACTTATTACAGCATTTCTATTAATTCTTCTAATGCTATCATGCGCTCAGACTGTTCAAGAAAAAGAACAAAGAGCTCAATGGGTTCCACTTAAAGACTACGAAGCTAAAAATCAAGATGAAGAAGCAATTGCAGGTGTTCTTCAAAGCTTGTCAGATGGTTGGGCAAAAAAAGATAAGAAACCGATCTTATCATCGTGTCATGTAGATGCACAATTTATGGATAAGGCTGGTAAATATGTTTCAAAAGATAAAATGATTGTACAAAAAGTAGGCGATTGGGGGCCACCAACCAAAGCTTGGTTTGGTTATTACGATCTAAATATCAAAATTGATGGCGATCTGGCGAATGTGGATTGTACTGAAATGAGAGGATATGGCCCTTATAAAGCGAAATTTATAATGATCAAAAATAAGCAAGAATGGCAGGTCTTAAAATACAATTGGCAACCTTAAACCGAATTGCCCATGCGAAAGAAAGACATCTCTAACGCGCTTGTCAATTGAGTCAGCTCAAGTATAAGTCAGGGTAAATGAATCATTTGTGCACTTTTTTCTGCAGGAAAGGATCGCGCAGGCCTTTTTTATAGATTTTTCCGGATCCGGTTTTGGGGAGCTCGTCTAAAAAAACAATCGCTTTGGGGGCCTTGTAGGCAGCCTGATGTTCTTTGCAAAAGGCGATGATTTCATCCGCGGTGGCGGTTTCACCGGCCTTGAGCACCACCGCCGCATTGACCGCCTCCCCCCAGCGTTCATCCGGCACACCGAAAACAGCGGCCTCCAGAATCTTGGGATGCATGTACAGCACGTTTTCAACTTCGGTGGAATACACATTTTCACCGCCGGTGACGATCATGTCTTTTTTGCGATCCACAATGTTGACGTAGCCTTCCGCATCCAGGGTTGCCAGATCCCCGGTGCGCAGCCATCCGTCGGCAAATGCATCGGCGGTCTCTTCGGGCTTATTCCAGTAACCGGGTGTAACGATATCTCCCCGCACCCAGATTTCGCCCACCTGCTGCTCATCAGCCGCAATCGGCATCCCCTGTTCATCCACCACTTTGAGATCCACACCGATGGCCGGCCGGCCGGTTTTGGATTTGTATTTTAATTGCACATCCGGCGGCAGCGCTTTGAGGTGCTCTTTTAAGATACTGAAGGTTAAATACGGGCTGGTTTCGGTCATACCGTAGGTTTGGATGTAATCGCAGCCGAGGGTCTCCATGATACTTTTTACCAGCTCGGGCGCAATGGGGGCGCCCCCGCTGAGGATTTCCCTCAGGCTTGAAAAATCATATTCGGCAACCCGCGGGTGCTTGATCATCAGGTTGAGCATGGTGGGAATTAAATTGCTCAGGGTTATTCTTTGCTTTTCGATGGTGGCCATGACGGCTTCAGCCTCAAATTGAGCGACCATCACGTGGCGAGCTCCAACCCAGGTGATGGCAAACGTGGCCCAGGCGTCCGCCAGGTGAAACATGGGAGCAACGTGGCCCCAGACATCGGAATCCACCAGCTTCAGCTCGGCGATGGTTCCTAATGCATGGCTGCAGACATTCTTGTGGGTGAGCATGACCCCTTTCGGTCGTCCGGTGGTGCCGCTGGTGTAATACAGGTGGGCGACTTGGTCCTCGTCAACGGCAAGGGGCTCAAATTCCCCGACACTGGTGGAAATGGCATCTTCAAAGCTGTGGCACTGAATCGGAAATGACTCATCCGGCGGGTCGCCTATCCAGAGAATCCCTTCGATGGGTACACCTTCTTTCAATACGCCTTTGACTACATCGGCAAAACGCGTGGCGGCAATTAGCCAGCGGCTGCCGGCATCATTTAAAATGAAGGCAACCTCTTTGGCAGCCAGCCGGTAATTGAGCGGATTGAGAATCGCGCCAACTCCGGCAGCGGCGTAATAGGTTTCCAGAAAGGCATGCGAATTGACTTCCAGAATGGAGATGCGGTCTTGCGGTCGAATTCTCTGTTTCTGAAAATATCGAGCCAACCCCGCCACGCGCCCACCGACCTGCCGATAGGTATAGGAGCGATCACCGTCGACAACGCCAATTTTTTCAGGATACAAATCCAATGCTTTACCAAGGGTCATCCAGATGTTCACAATTTCTTCCTTATTTTTGATTAAAAAAGATTAGCCGATTTGATATAAAAGCTTATAATACAAAACCTTTTTGGATGCCAAGTCCAAAGTTATTGCGATTTGACAAAAGATATGGTTGAAATAGCTTTAAGGCTATCCATGTGTACAAACAGCTATGGTGTTGTGATTAAATTAAACGCTATCTTAAAAATCTTCAGGTTGAGCCCGTTACCCCGTTGACCCGTTTGCCGGTTGGATAAATTAGACATAAATTTTTTTCTAACGGGCTTAACGGGCAACCGGCAAACCTGATTGAGAAATCGCACATTTTTTAGATAACGCTCTGTTGATTATAATTCTTTGTTTTTTTGATAGGTAAAGGTATGACACTGGAAATCGAGAGCTTTGCCGAAGATTTTGACCCGCGGTTTAAAATTTTCCATGAATTGATGGCCCGCAAGGTCAGAGATATCTTGCTGGTCTCCACCCCTTATGATGCCTGGATTCTGGAAGAAGACTGCCGTCTTTCAGAGCGCATCATTCATGAATATCGCGGCCTGAACCTGAGCAACCCACCCCGCTTTACCTGGGTTTCTACGGCCCAGGAAGCTTTGGCCATGTTGAATCTAAAGAAATTTGACATGGTCATCTCCATGAGCCAGCTGGCGGATATGGATGCCTTTACCCTGGGTGAGGAAATTAAAAAAAAGGTCCCCGATCTGCCGGTTGTTTTGTTGGCGCATGATTCTTTGCCGTCCTCCGCCCAGCAATGCCTGCTGGATTTTACCCGCCCGCCTGCTATTGATCGATGTTTTGTCTGGTCCGGCAACACCGATATTCTGGTGGCCCTGGTCAAAAGCGCAGAAGACCGTCTCAATGTCGAGCACGATACCGAATTTGCCGGCATCCGGGTGATTCTTTTTGTGGAGGATTCGCCGACATACATTTCCTCCTTGCTGCCGGTGCTTTACAAAGAACTGGTCACTCAGACCCAGGCCATAATGGAGTTCCGGCACCATGAAGAACACAAGTTGCTGACCATGCGGGCGCGGCCCAAAATCCTGGTTGCCGAAAGCTTCGAGGAAGCCCTGCAATTGTTTAAAAAATTTGAACCCTATATTTTGGGGGTGATTTCAGATGTGCGTTTCCCGCGCAATGGTGTTCTCGACCCAAATGCCGGTGTGGCCTTTTTATCCCTTATCAAAAAAGAACGTTTCGATATTCCGCTTTTGCTCACCAGCTCTGAATCTTTAAACGCCGAAAAAGCCGAAAGCATCACGGCCGCTTTTGTTGATAAAAACTCGCCCAGCCTGCATGCCGAGGTCCGCTCTTTTTTTGTGAATCAGCTGGGGTTCGGGGATTTTGTCTTTCGCAAACCCGACGGCAGCGAAATCACCCGTGCACCCAATCTGCGCAAATTCGAAGAACTTTTGGCAACCATTCCCGAAGACAGCTTTGTTCATCACTGCAGCCGCAATGATTTATCGAGATGGCTGTTTGCGCGGACCGAGATCGTACTGGCATCCAAAATGCGGCCCTTACGATATGATGATTTCGCCAGTGTTGAAAGTCACCGCGATTATCTGATTTCCATGATTCAAAGCTGGCGCAAGCGGCGTCAAAAAGGCGTGGTGGTCAATTTTGATCCCGGCGACTTTGATCCGGCCACGGAATTTTTTAAAATTGGCAAAGGCTCTCTGGGTGGTAAGGCCCGGGGACTGGCTTTTGTTGCCAATTTGTTTCAACGGTTGCCGGCCATTCAGAAAAAATTTGAAGATGTCAACATTTTTGTTCCCCAGACGCTGGTCGTAACGACCGAAGGCTTTGACGCCTTTATCGAAGAAAACAATCTCAAGGAGCTGGCCAAAACCGATATGCCGGATGAAGAAATTGCGCAGGTTTTTCACAGTGCCAACTTTCCTGCCTGGATCGCCGAAGAGCTGAAGTCCTATCTCGAACGCATTTCCTATCCGCTGGCAGTTCGTTCTTCGAGTTTGCTGGAAGATGCCCAATTTCGTGCCTATGCAGGTCTTTATCGAACTTACATGCTTCCCAATGACCATGAGGATCTCGACCACCGACTGGCACAATTGATCAATGCCATCAAGCTGGTTTACGCGTCAACTTACTTCAGGGATCCCAAGGCTTTTTCAAAGCGTGTGGGGCACCGCACCGAAGAGGAAAAAATGGCCGTCATCATTCAGCAACTGGTGGGAGAACGCTACGGCCAATATTTTTACCCGACCATTTCCGGTGTTGCCCAATCGCACAATTACTATCCTTTTGCAAAAATGAAACCCGAAGAAGGCATTGCGACGGTGGCACTGGGTTTGGGCAAGACGGTCATGGAAGGCGAAAAAGCCTTGCGCTTTTCTCCCAAATATCCGCAATTGTTGCCGCAGCGTTCCACGGTCGAAGATATCCTGGAAAACTCCCAGCAGTTTTTTTATGCCCTGAATATGGGGGGTGATGCTCCAGAGGTGGGAATCCTGGAGGATGCCAATCTGGTCAAAAGAGATGTCAGCGATGCCGATGAGGAAGCACCGGTGCAGCTTTTGGCCAGCACCTATATTCCGGAAGAACATCGAATCCGGGATTCGGCTCATATGCCCGGCTATCGCATACTGACATTCGCACAGGTTCTGAAGTACGGACAGTTTCCGCTGGCTGACGTTTTGGCAGAAGCATTGGATTTGGGCCAGGAGGGAATGGGTTGCCCGGTGGAGCTCGAATTTTCGATCAATATGTCACCGGACCCGGAACAAAAATCGGAATTTGCTTTTTTGCAACTCAGACCGATGACGGCACGCGCGGAACTGCTTCAGGTGGAAATCAGTTCAGACGAAATGGCCAGGTCTTTTTGTGTTTCTTCCCATGCGCTGGGCAATGCCGAAAAAAATGACATGGCCGACATTCTCTTTGTTAAACCCGATGAATTTGACACGGCCAAGACCCCGCAAATCGCCCGGGAGATTGGTGAGTTAAACGCCACTCTGATGCAAGAAGTCCGTAAATACCTGCTCCTTGGTCCGGGCAGATGGGGTTCGGCCGATCGCTGGCTGGGAATCCCGGTGAGCTGGGCTGAGATTTGCGGTGTGGGGGCGATGGTCGAAACAGCGTCATCAAAGTTAAAGGCCGATCCATCCCAGGGGTCTCATTTTTTCCATAATATCACTACCCTGGGCATCACCTATGCAACCGTTCTGGATGCGGATTCGGATTTTATCGATTGGGACTGGTTGACCGCCCAGCCGGTGGTCAAAGAAACGACACATGTGGCCCATATAAGACTCGACAAGCCGTTTACGCTGAAGGTCGATGGGCGCACGTCCGTATGTGTTATGTATATTGAGCGTTAGCCCGTTGAGCCCGTTATCCCGTTCGCCGGTGAAGCCTACGGATTATTTTACAATTGAACAAGCTAATCCCATTTCACAAAAACCGCCGGCCGGTAAAGGGTCCAGCGGTTTAACCCGTATTTCCTACCCCGCATTCATTGAGAATCAATCGGATTGTTAACATACCGGAATTCAAAAAGATTAAAATGAAAAAAGAACTGCTAAAAGCGCTAGTGGCCGATGAACACGGAGATATTTTTGAGCTCGACGACTATGCTGCTGTTGGGACGGGCGGGGCAACCTTCATCCCATTGACGCTGAACAATACCCGCAATTTGCCATTTGGCAGTGAGCTGATGTATCTGCCGCAACGTCGGCCAGTTTTGTTGAATGTGCAGTCGGGCCGGATCGAAACCGTCCATGAGAATCCTTACGTCCCCGGCCGGCCCCTTTTTCCGGTGACCGCCTTTAATTCCCCGGGTTATGTCATTTCGCATCTGGGCACTTTTGTCGAAACCCCCAAAGCACAGGCACTGCCGCTTTTTTCCTACGGTGCGGTTGGTTGGCACCAGGGCAAATTTCGGTCTGCGGTGATTTGCGTGGATCGAGAAAAGCGGCAGGACCTGCGGTTGATGAAACCGGAAGATGTTGCTGTCGGTATCGACCGGATGCGCCAACAGATGCGCGCCAATCGCCTGCGGGCCCATCTTGAAAAATGCGCCCTGCAATTCGGGTGCCCGGCAGCTAAAAATTTTTTTTTAGGCCGTTACGAGGCCCCGCTTCCCACCGCCCAACACTGCAATGCCCGTTGCCTGGGTTGCTTGTCTTTACAAACACACAGCGATATTCCTCACAGTCAGGACCGCATCAGTTTCACCCCGTCATCGCAGGAAATAGCGGAAGTGGCGTTGGCGCATATCAAACGGGTCAAAAATAGTGTTGTTAGTTTTGGGCAGGGCTGCGAAGGAGATCCGTTATTGGCAGCCGAGGTGATTGCACGAGCGATTCGTTTGATTCGTTCTGAAACAAAGCGGGGCACCATCAACATGAACACCAATGCCAGCCTGCCCGGTGCACTGCAAAAGGTCATCGATGCCGGACTGGACAGCATTCGGGTCAGCGTGAACAGTGTACGCCCGGAATGTTATCAGGCCTACTTTCGCCCGAAAGGTTATGGATTTTCCGATGTTATAAAAAGCATAGATCGCGCTTTGGGAAGTGGTCTTTTTGTATCGGTAAATTATTTAAACTGCCCCGGATTCACGGATACACAGCAGGAAATTGAAGCATTGCAAAAATTTTTAATGTCGCACCCGATTCATATGATTCAGTGGCGCAATTTGAATTTTGATCCACTGCGCTATTTTGAGATCATGGAAGCTGTAGCCGCCAATGACGCGCCCATCGGGATGCAAAATCTGCTGGAACACATCCGGCGGGAATTTCCGAAACTTAAATTCGGCTACTTCAACCCGCCCAAGGAGAAGTTTGGAAGGTAGTCCTAAACCCATATACACGTGGTTCAAAGGTTTACCGATTAGCATTCAGCGGTTTTGGCTCCTGGCTTCTTGCTTCTGGCAGCTGGCTAATGATCGGTAGCCAGCAGCCGTTAGCTTTTAAATTTTGAGCGTTGAACCCAATATAGCTGCGATCGATATTCAAAACCGTGTACCAAAGATATGAAATGGATTGAAGCAAAAGTTGTTTTTGATGCCGAGGACAACCGCCTGGCCGGCGAGCTCATAACCAACCTGTTTTTCGAATTTGATCTTACGGGTGTGGTCGAAGAAGATCCGGCCTTAGAATCCTCTGATGATTGGGCCGAGGACTCGATGGGTCGACCGCAACAAAACGCGGTCATCGGTTATTTTCCAAAAGACCGGCAGGCAAAAAAACGCTGCAGGGATCTGGAACAGCAACTATCTTTACTTAAACAGGGTTTTACTTTGCTTTACCGTGTCAGTTATAAAGAGCTGGATGAAGAAGACTGGGCTGAGGCCTGGAAGGCTTTTTTTGAGCCTCAAAAAATAGGGCGTAAAATAGTCGTCAAGCCCACCTGGTGCGAATACGCTGCCAAACCCGGTGATATTGTGGTAAAACTGGATCCGGGTATGGCCTTTGGTGCCGGCACGCACCCGACCACGGCTTTATGTATGCGTTTGATTGAAGATTATCTCAACCCGGGTGATTCGTTTTTGGATATCGGCACCGGCTCCGGCATATTGATGATTGCAGCTGCCAAGCTGGGGGCGGGAGTTGTTTGCGGTATTGATAAAGATTCGGTTGCCATTGATGTAGCGGCATCCAATCTAAAACTGAACGATTTGGTTTCTGATAATGCTATTTTGCGTACCGGCAATCTGTTGACCGGCATCACGGACACATATGATTTAATTGTAGCCAACATTTTTACCCATGTGATTATAGAACTGCTGGATGACCTGCCGCAGGCCCTAAAAGGCGGCGGCATTTTCGTCTGTTCAGGAATGTTTGAAGAAAATAAAAAACTGGTGGTTGCCGGGCTGAAAAATATGGGGTTTGAAATAATGGAGATACGCGAACAAGAAAAGTGGGCGGCTATTGCCAGCCGTTTTCATTCCTAAATGGCTATTTTTTCGATGAGCTGTGTTCTCCGCGGGGTTTAATTCTCAACGTACTTTCAGTACGCCTCGAAATAAACCCCTTGTGCGGCCGTGCTCATCAAAAAAATCCCTCATTTATCAATGAAAACGTAGTTTATAAAATTTCTATTATAATGTATCTCATGCATTTGAAAGTTGTCGATAAGCGACCGGCCACTTAATCGTATGGGAGAAGTCAATGAGAATACTTCTGGTTGAAGACGATCCTAAAATAGCATCTTTTATTATCAAGGGTTTAAAGGCCGAAGGCTTCGCCGTGGACCATGAAAACAATGGAGAAGACGGTTTGCATATGGCGTTAACCGAACCCTATGATGCTGCCGTGATTGATATTATGCTGCCTAAAATAGACGGCCTCAGTTTAATTGAAAATATACGTCGCGAAAAACTGAAAACGCCGCTCATTATCTTGAGTGCCAAAGGAGAGGTCGATGATCGGGTAAAAGGGCTGCAGATCGGTGCGGATGACTATCTGACGAAGCCCTTTGCATTTTCCGAATTACTGGCCCGGCTCCAGGCTCTGATTCGGCGCAGCAGCGATGCTGACGAGCCGACGAAATTGACCGTGGCAGACATCAGCATGAATCTGATCACCCGTGAAGTTGTGCGAGCCGGAAAAAAAATTGATCTGCAGCCGTTGGAATTTTCTTTATTGGAGTACCTGATGCGCAATGCCGGCAGAGTGGTATCCAAGACCATGATTATGGAACATGTCTGGGATTACTATTTTGATCCTCAGACCAATGTGGTTGAATCCAGGATATACAAACTGCGTGAAAAAATTGACAAAGGATTCTCTTCCAAGATGATTCACACGGTGCGCGGGGTCGGCTATGTTCTTAAAGAAGATAAATAGTGCCCGCCATACCCTGGCCTTTCGCCTTACGCTCTGGTATGCGGGGATCTTCATGCTGAGCTCCTGTATCGCATTTTTCTTTTTCTATATTCTAATTACCTCCGTTATCCGCGATCGTATCGATGAAGATTTGTTGAGTGAGGCGCGAACCCTGTCCTCAATTTTAAAACTGCAGGGCATCGAGGCGGTGAAGCGCCAGATTATATTAGAAGCCCAGGCCGCCGGCGAAAAGAAGATATTTTTTCGATTGCTTTCATTCGACGGCCAGGCGTTTTCTTCGTCTAATATGTCCTTCTGGCGCGATATCGGCATTGGCAAGAGGGCCACCAATCAACTCATTCGTGAAAAGCGACCGGTTTTTGATACCATCAGCTTGCCGAATCGTAAGCATAAAATACGGGTGCTGTATACGACCATTGGCCGCAGCATTATTCTACAGCTGGGTCAATCTATGGAAAGCAATACGCGGTTTATTGAAGCCTTTCGCAAGATATTTGTGGCCACGATGGCCTCATTATTTATTGCGGCCATCATTATTGGCTGGTTTATGGCCAGAAGGGCTCTGGCGGGCGTCGAAACGGTGACGCAAACAGCCCGGCACATATCGGAAGGCAGTCTCAATGAGCGGGTGCCGGTGAAAAAAAACCAGGACGAGATCGACCAACTGGCCATCACCTTTAACCAGATGCTGGACCGTATCCAAAAACTGGTCACCGGCATTCGGGAAATGAGCGACAACATCGCCCACGATTTGAAAAGTCCGATCACACGCATCCGGGGATTATCCGAAGTTTCCATAACCACCAATGCCTCTGAAAAAGATTATGAGAACATGGCAGCCAGCACCATCGAAGAGTGTGATCGGCTGCTGGATATGATCAACACGATGCTGGTCATTTCCAAGACCGAAGCCGGCGTCAATAAACTCAATGCCGAGAAAATGGACATCTGCGCCATCGCACGTGATGCCTGTGAATTGTTCCAAGCGCCGGCAGAAGATAAAGGCCTAGAACTCAGTTGCAATGTTTCCGGTAGTTTCAAAATGATCGGTGATAATCGCCTGATTCAAAGAATGATTGCCAACCTGCTGGATAATGCGATCAAATACACGCCCGCCGGCGGCAAGGTTGATGTAACCATGAATACGGCCGACGATCAGGCGGTTTCACTTTTGGTTAGCGATACCGGTATCGGCATAACCGCAAAAGACCGGTCGCGTATTTTTGAGCGGTTTTATCGCTGTGATCCCAGTCGCTCAGAGGCGGGCATCGGCCTGGGGCTCAGTTTCGCCCGGGCCATTGCCCGTGCCCACGGTGGCGATATAACGGTTTCCAGTGAGGTGGGTCAGGGGAGCACTTTCACGATCACCCTCCCAAAACTGATATCAAAACCTTCATCTCTTGGCTGATAGCTGCGTTGTGAGCCGGTTCAAAATACTCGCGTACTGGCGTGTACGCTCCGTTTTTGAACCGAACCACGCCTTGCTCTCAACCAAGACCTAAAAGTTTTGATATCAGTTTTACGCTTAGGTTAATCACAAAAGGAAATACCCTATTTCTTGTATTTTAATACTGCATAAAGCCAATCCGGCCTTCGTAGCCGAAACCACATCTGCGGAATAGGCTTGCCCTCGGCCAAGATCTAAAGCTTTATAAGCCTTCTTAATCATTAAATATTAAAAATTCTTCCATTCTTTTCCCATAGGATTCCCCGCTGAATCTAACCTTTTGATCATCTTGGGGTCATCTTACGGTGATCTTGACAAACTACCGTAGAGAACAAACTATTTTAAGGATTTATATCATTATTTTAGAAGGAGGAAATGACACATGATTCGTTTACGTAAAAACAAAATTTTCGGCGGTTTGATGGTCATTCTGATCGCCGGGTTCGTTTGGGGATTAACGAGTCTTAATTCAGAAACGGTCGCCAAAAAAGCAGCTGAGGCTGAATCTCCGGTGATGATGGTACCGGCCAGCTTCAGTGAGTTGGCCAAGCAGGCCCAGCCGGGAGTGGTGAATGTCCGCACCGTCAAGACGGTTGAGGGTGGCGGCCGTGTATTTCGGCACTTTTTCGGTAATCCATTTGAGCGCAGAAATCCATTCGATGACGATGGACCGTTTTCCGATGAGCGGCAACGGGAATTCAAACAAAGAAGCCTGGGATCCGGCTTTATCATCGACCGCGAAGGCCATATCGTCACCAATAATCATGTGATCGAGGGCGCCGACGAGATCACGGTACGGTTGTCCAATGACAAGGAATTTGATGCCGAAATCGTTGGGCGCGATCCCAACACCGATTTGGCCCTTATCAAAATAAAGGGCGCTAAGGACCTGGTTCCTCTGAAAATGGGTGATTCGGACCAGTTGGCCGTGGGCAGCTGGGTGGTGGCTATGGGCAGCCCCTTCGGCTTGGAGCAGACGGTCACCGCCGGTATTGTCAGCGCCAAAGGGCGCGTGATTGGCAGCGGTCCCTATGATGATTTTATTCAGACCGATGCATCGATTAATCCCGGTAACAGCGGCGGGCCGCTGTTAAACATGAACGGCGAGGTGGTGGGGATCAACACCGCCATCGTTGCTCAGGGCCAGGGAATTGGATTTGCCATACCGGTCAATCTGGCGCAGGGAATCATCCGGCAACTCGAAGAGAGCGGCGCGGTGACACGTGGCTGGCTGGGAGTCGGTATTCAGGATCTAACCCCGGAATTAGCCGAGTATTATGGGATCGAAGATAAAAAAGGGGTGCTGGTGGCCAAGGTTTTTGAAGGCGACCCGGCGGATAGGGCCGGCATCAAGGCCAATGATATCATCATCGCTGTTGACGGCAAACCCATCAAAACCAGTCGCGAGCTGACCGGAACCATTGCAGAAATTCCGGTGGGTCAAAAGACCCCCATCACGATCCTGCGCGACGGCAAAGAAAAAACGGTAAATGTCAAAATTGCCAAACGGGATGATTCAGAGCGCCTGGCACAGCAAGAGCCGCAAAGCAACGGTGGTGAACTCGGTATTCGGATTGCAGAGATGACACCGGAGTTGGCTCAGCGCTACGGGCATTCGGAAAACGAAAAAGGCGTGTTGGTGGTGGGTGTTCAGTCCGGCAGCAAAGCAGCTGAAGCCGGCGTTCGCCAGGGGGACCTGGTTAAAGAGGTCAACCGCAAACCGGTTACCGCTGTATCCGAATTGCGCGCTCAACTTGAAAAAGAAGATAAACTCCAACTGCTGGTTAAAAGACCCAACGCCGGTTTTATCGTCATTAAAATCAGCTAAACAGAATTTTTCGTTAGCCGCAGGTGCACCCCGGCGTCCTGCCGGGTGCATCTGCCGGTCTTAGAGCAAATCAGCCGGGTCTGCCGTAACTTCCCACCGCTTTTGCCAGTTAGGGGAACTGATTGGCGGACGAGTCTACTCAATCCGAGCGACGCGATTTTATATTTTTCTTTTAAGGTAGTTGTAATTCATTATTGGAAAAATTGTGAACAGAACCGCCCCGAGAAGGACAAGGTATGGTAAGTCACTTAATTGAACGCGCAGCAGACCTGGTTTGAGGATGAGCAGGAAAATGAGTAAAATCAATCCTCCCTGACCGAATCGCAGCAAGGCAAGACCCAAAGGGGGAATCGTTCCGACTGCCACGCGGGTGGCGGCGACCGAGGCGCCAAACAAAGCCGCTGCGCTAAAAGCGGCAGAATTTCCAATAAACTTACGATCCATCATAATGAAGAAGGCGCTCCGTTCAAGTAGGGCTTCAGGGCGGCATATATGGCAAAATTATTCGGAGTCGAGATCCCATATTCGCCTCCCATACGAACGACCGTTCCATTCAAGATGTCCAGCTCCAGGCGCCGGCCGGCGGCCAGGTCGTAATACATGGAGCCTCGAATCGACGGTTCCAGATTGCTAAAAAAGTCCATGGATTGATCAACACATTCCTCGGGCAGGTTAGCACCCTTTGCCCGCGCAACCGCTTCGACCTCTTGCATGGTGCCTCTCATCAAATGGCGCGTTTCCTCGCAGGCCAATATTTCTACCATGGGCAAGCGCGTCAGGGCGGTTACGCCATTTACGCCGCAGATCGCCAGGAATTTTTGCCACAGAGCAGTCTGAATATCTGTATGAAGCTCAGTTGTAATGTTGGAATTTTGTAATGTGCGCTGGAGCGCCTCGGTTCGAGGGCTGGTACCGCCTTGCATCTCTCCTAAGATAATTTTTCCGGGCCCCCCCGTCTGGGCGATGACCCCGGGGGACTCGATGGTCGAAGATACCAACGAGACGCAACCCACAACGCGCTCTGCTCCAATTGCATTTCCAAGCTGCTCTTCATTGTCGATTCCGTTTTGCACCGAAAGAACTATGGTTTCCGGCCCGATCAAAGGCCGGATCTGCTCGGCAGCCTCGGCGTTATCGTAAGCCTTGACACAGAATAAAACACAGTCGACCGGACCGATATCATTGGGATTATCAGTGGCTGAGGCGGCGAAGGTAAAATCTCCGGCCAAAACGGATTTGATGACGAGACCGTTTTGGCGAATGGCCTCCAGATGCGCCCCCCGTGCGATAAACGATACCTCTTCTCCGGCCCGGGCCAGCAGCCCGCCAAAATAGCCGCCCGTTCCTCCGGTCCCCATTACAGCGATTCGCATGACTTCCCTCCTTTCACTTGGTTTCTTTTCGAATGAAATTTAATTGGAAAAAACATGGGCGTATTTTCTTTTTCTAAACAGGCCGGTTGCAAAGTGCCACAAAGTGGCATTTAGGTCAAGAGAATAATTTGCCTTTATGATATTACAACCCGCTGAAAGTTATAAAAGAATTTATGTAAAGCGCATTTAATTGACTGTTTACGGTTTTTATGAAATGAACATCTAATCTTTATCCATTTTTATTTGGAAATTTATTTGTTATTTGGAAATTCATTTGAATGAATGACAGAGCCACCAAATTAACCGCCCTGACGATTGCATCTCTGAGCTCATTTATTACGCCCTTTATGATTTCCTCGATCAATATTGCGCTGCCGGTGATCGGAAAAGAATTCAATACAGACGCCGTGGTCTTAAGCTGGGTGGCCACCGCTTACCTGCTGGCCGCCGCCGTATCTTTGGTGCCCTTTGGCAAACTGGCCGATATCTATGGCCGCAAGAAAATCTATATGATCGGCATGGTGCTTTTTACGCTGACATCTCTTTTGTCTGCTGTAGCCACCTCAGTGTCCATGTTGATCATCTTCCGGATATTCCAGGGTGCCGGCAGTGCCATGGTTTTTGCCACCGGAATTGCCATCTTAAGCTCGGTTTATCCGGTAGAAGAACGCGGAAAGGTATTGGGCATTGCCGTCGCTGCTGTTTACACAGGGTTATCCTGTGGACCTTTTTTCGGTGGGTTATTAACCTATCATCTCAGCTGGCGCAGTCTTTTTCTGCTGAATATTCCCTTCGGCGGGATTATCATTTTGTTGATATGTTTTAAGTTAAAAGGCGAATGGAAAGGCGCCGAAGGTCAAAAATTTGATCTGACCGGCTCTATCATTTACGGCACTGCCATATTTGCTTTTATGTACGGCGTATCCATTTTGCCGGCGAGCCTCAGCATCATCTTAATTTTAACCGGAGTCGTCGGATTGTTTGCTTTTGTTCGGTGGGAGCTGTTGGTAGAGAGTCCGGTATTCGAAGTTAATCTGTTTGTCACCAACCGCACCTATGCCTATTCGTGTTTGGCGGCGCTGATCAATTACAGTGCCACTTTTGCCGTTGGCTTTTTGCTCAGTCTATATCTGCAATACATTAAAGGCTTAACACCTCAGAGTGCAGGAATGGTGCTGGTATCAACGCCCGTGGTGATGGCTATTTTTTCTCCCCTGGCGGGTCGGCTCTCGGACCGCATCGAACCACGCGTGATTTCATCGATGGGCATGGGCCTGACGGCATTGGGACTGGTGCTTTTAATCGCACTGAATGCGCATACGAGACTGGCTTACCTAATTACCAGCCTGATGATCTTGGGCTTTGGTTTTGCCCTTTTTTCATCTCCCAATATGAATGCCATCATGAGCTCGGTGGATAAGCGCTTTTACGGAATTGCTTCGGCATCGGTGGGAACCATGCGGCTTTTAGGGCAGATGTTGAGTATGGGAATTGTGACCCTGATTTTTGCGCTGTATATCGGCCGGACGCAGATTGCGCCCCAATCCTATGCCATGCTGCTCAAAAGTGTGCGGGTGGCGTTTATTGTATTTTCGTGTTTTTGTGTTGGCGGGATTTTCTTTTCGCTGTATCGCGGCCGCCTGCGACCTAGTGATTGATTTGACAGCTTTCACCGCAAAGGCGCGAAGATCGCAAAGGATTTTTTCTTATTTCTTTTCGGTGAGGGGCCGAAAAGAAATAAACCCAAGCCCTCCGGTCAGATTTAACTTTCTGCTGCCCGGCGGCAATAGAATATTTCTGTTACCATTGTAAGGGGCTATTTTTTGAATAATAATGTTGCCGCGAAGCGGCTGAGTGATTTTCTTTTGCCGTCGTCCCTGCTAGGCCTTAACTTTAGCGACGGCTGGTCAACGGTAAAAGAAAAAAAGTACGTTCTCTGCGGGCTCTGGTAATATGAAAAACGGACGACCATGGTGTATATAGAAATTAGGTTCCAACCATTAACCATATACACCAAAAGGAGGTCGTCCGATGAGAAAAAT
>Ga0209536_100007751_pt1 | contig 16254 bp, 12 predicted proteins | sample DeeMarSeWOR28_12_FD_187461 | JGI IMG/M metagenome (GOLD analysis project Ga0209536, IMG submission 187461) | Marine sediment microbial communities from White Oak River estuary, North Carolina - WOR-2-8_12 (SPAdes) (version 2) | ecosystem: Environmental > Aquatic > Marine > Intertidal zone >...
GCGCCAGCTTTCGGGACCGTCGGCCGCATGGACGCGGCCGTCGAGCTTACAGGGATGTATTCACAGCGTGTCCTGACAGCTGGTGCCGGCCGACTTCATCACCCACTTCTATCAGCTGAAAAAAAAGCCCCTCGAAGAGGGGCTTTAAGTCCTGGAGAGTCTCAGCGCCGGATCCGAGATCCGTCGCTACACAGTGAGACGTCACTTGCCGGCAATATCTTCCAACTGTTTGGCACGGATAATCTGCCCGTCGAGGGCGGCTTCCTTGGCGGATTTGCCATAGGCCACGCTCATCAGAGTGCTGTAGTAGACCACCGGCATCTTGAACTTGGTGCCATACTTTTCATTGATCTGATCCTGGTAGACCTCGGTGTTCATCTGACACACCGGGCAGGGTGTTACGATCATGTCGGCCCCGTTGTCGTAGGCGGATTCGATGATGTCCTTGATCAGCGCCTGGCTCTTTTCCGGTTCGGAAAAGGCCAGTGCGCCACCACAACAGGACACCTTCTTCTCGTAATTCCCGCAGGCTTCCGCACCGACGGTCTCGATCATCTTGTCGAGGTATTTCGGATTCTCGAACGATTCACCATCGATGCCGAATGGACGGTTCGTCTGGCAGCCGACGTAGCCGGCGATCTTGATGCCTTCCAGCGGTTTCTTGACGTGCTTGCCGAGTTCCTCGTAACCGATGTCCTCGATCAGGACTTCCACCATGTGGCGAATCTTCTTGTCGTTTTTCAGCTTCAGGCCGGCTTCAGCCAGTGCGGTATTGGTCTCGGCCAGCAGCTCGCTGTCATCGTGCAGACGCTCCTGGGTTTCCTTGGTGGCCAGCCAGCAGGCAGCACAGGTGGCGACGATGTCCTGGTCGCCGTGAGCCTGTTCGGATAGCGCCATGTTGCGCGCCGACAATGCCAGTCGCGGCAGTTCGCCGCCGCCGGCGTAACCGATAGAAGCCGAGCAACAGTTCCAGTCCGGTATCTCGTTCAGCTCGATATCCAGTTCCTGGCACATGGTGTCGACCGATACCTGATAGTTGGACGAGGACGCGGCTTTCTGCGAGGAACAACCGGGGTAAAAAGAATAGGATTTCTTTGCCATATCAGTTCTCCTCAGCTCCCGCTCTTGCCTATGCGGGCATTCTCAAGCTCTTCGGCCTTTTTCAGGATCGCGTGCAGGCCCTTGGTGTCTTCGCACTTGTGACCACCGAAATACTCGGTGGGGCTCATGCGTTTGGCTTTCAGCATATTGAGTCCGATGTTCTTCATTTTCAGCGCTGTCTTTACACCCTCGCCGAAGCCGTTCATGAAGTATAGCGACAGACCCAGCTTCAGTTCGTTGACACGGCCGGTCTTGGTCAGATTGTCCCAGAAGAGCTGCGCGAACTTGGCGGTGGGCTGTTGCTGCGGGGCCAGACCCAGACGCTTCGAGTAGGTGGCGAGGCCGTGCATGATGTGGGTGATCGGCAGACCACGCGGGCAGCGGGCAATACAGTTGTAGCATGAGGTGCACATCCACATGGAGGTGGACTCCAGTACTTCTTCGCGCTTGTTGGCACGAATCATCATGAAGATCTCCTGTGGCGGATGCTCCCAGTGCGGACCCATGGGGCAGGAGCCCGAACACACGCCGCACTGCATGCACATCTTGACCCAGTCACCTTCTTCGACGTTGTCCGTGACTTCCTTGAGGAAGTTGCCACGGTATTTTTCGATCATTTCCTGGTTGTAACTCATGACTCGCTCCTAGAACTTGAAGGGGCTCGGGCCGATCTGTGCCACGGTGTCGGCCATGTCGTTGATCAGCTGGGGGGCACGGTCGATATCGGTAATGGCGACCTCGTAGGTGCTGACGCGTTCCTTCTCGAGGTTCAGCGTCTCCAGCGTATCGTCGACCTTGCTCATGCGATACTGCGCCATTTCCGAACCCTTGACGAAGTGGCATTGGTAGTTCTCGCCTTTCTGGCAACCCATCAGTACCACACCGTCGTAGCCCGAGTTGAGGGCGTCGGTGACCCAGATGGTGTTGACCGATCCCAGGCAGCGCACCGGAATCACGCGGGCCCACTGGCTGTAGCTGTTGCCCTGCTGGGCGGCCATGTCGAGCGCCGGATAGGCGTCGTTTTCACAGGCCAGCACCAGAATGCGTGGTTTTTCCTCGAACTCATCCGGCATGTCGACGTTCTTCAATTGCTGACCGACGGTATCGACCGAGTAGTTCTCAAACGAGATGACGCGTACCGGGCAGGCGCCCATGCAGGTACCGCAACGCCGACAGCGTGACTCGTTGAACATGGGGTAACGGTTTTCATCTTCGTCGATGGCGCCGAACGGGCACTCCACAGTACAGCGTTTGCACTGCGTGCAACCTTCCTTGCGGAAGCTCGGGTAGGACAGGTCACCCGAGCGCGGGTGTGCCGCGCGGCCGATCTTGGCGCCTTCCAGCGCCTGGATGGCTTTCAGCGTGGCACCGGTGGCGTCCTCGATCGCCTGCTGGCTGTCCATCGGCCGGCGTACCGGGCCGCAGGTATAAATGCCGGTTCGGCGGGTTTCATAGGGGAAACAGATGAAGTGCGAATCGTTGAAGCCGTATTTCAGATGCGGCAGGTCCTTGCCCTGGCGATAGTCCAGGTTGAGGATGGAGTCGGCGTTCACCGTCCATTCACCCGGCTCGTCCTGCTGGACTTCCTCGATATCCACGCCCGAGTTGGCGACCATGCCGGTAGCCAGTACCACCAGGTCGGCTTCTTCCTCAACGTCCTCGTCGAGGATGAGGTCCTTGAATTTGACCAGCGGACCGTTGCTGCCGGCGACCACTTCGCTGACCTTGCCCTTGCGGAAAGTGACCATCTTGTCCTGGCCGCTGCGGTAGAAGTTCTCGCCCGGGGCGCCAGGGGTGCGCAGATCGTCAAACAGGATTTCGGTCTCGATCTCGGGGTTCTGGTCCTTGAAGTACATGGCCTGCTTAATGGAGGTCAGGCAACAGTCGCCCGAACAGTAGTTCAGGTGCCCTTCCTTGTCACTGCGCTGGCCGGCACACTGGACGAAAGTGACCTTCTTGACTTCCTTGCCGTCAGAAGGACGCTTGATCGCCCCGCCGTTGGCGCTGGCCGCCAGTTGTTCCAGCTCCATGCGGTCGACCACATCCTTGCTCTTGCCGTAGCCGAGTTCCGGCAGCTTGTTGGCATCGTAAGGCGTGGCGCCGGAAGCCTGGATAATGGCGCCGAAGTTTTCGGTGGTGGTCGAACCGCTCTCGGTGCTGATGTCTGCCGAGAAACGACCCGGCGCACCGGAGGTCTTGGTGACGGTCGCATTCAGGTGTACGGTGATCTTGTCGTCTGCCTCGATCGCCGCGATCAACTCGGCGACGCCGCTGTCGACCGGATCCGTGTACGGCGTGTGCATCGGTACGTCCTTCCACAACTTGGCGGCGTAACCGCCGAGTTCACCCGTTTTCTCAACCAGATGCACCGGGTAACCGGTTTTCGAGGCCTCCACTGCGGCGGTCATGCCGGTGAGGCCGCCACCGACCACCAGCAAGGTATTGTTGCTGCCCTTCTCCTGCTCGGAGGCGGGCGGGGTCGAAAACTTGGCCTCGGCACAGGACATACGGATGTAGTCAGCCGCCATCTCCTGAGTGGTTTCGCGCGCCTCGTCTTCGTCCGGGCGAATCCAGATGACTCCTTCACGCAGGTTGGCGCGCGAAATGGTCACATTTTCGAAGTTGAACGCGTCGGTCTTGGCGCGGCGTGAACAGGCCGCAATGACGACACGGTTAACGCCTTCGTTGTCAATGTCGTTCTGTATCGTCTTCACACCGTCTTCCGAACACAGGAAGTCGTGCTGCTGAACCACCTGGGCCTTGCCGTCGCGCTGGGCGATGGTGGCCAGTTCGTCACAATCCAGGCGTTCGCCCAGACCACAACCCTTACACACATAGGCACCGATTTTTACGTCAGCCACGGTTTAACCCTCCGCTCCAGCAACTCTGTTGACAACCTGGATGGCGCGTAGCGCACTGGCCGTCGCGCTTTGTACAGCGCGGTTGACGTCCAACGCGTCGGCAGAACAACCGGCGGCAAAAAATGCGCCGTTGGCCTCATCCAGCTCCACGAAACCCTCTTCGTTGAGCACGACTTCCATGGGGAAGCTATCCGCCGCCACGCTGGGTTCCATGCCCACCGCCAGGACCACCAGCTCGTGCTGGTTGGCGTAGCGGTGGTAACCCTCGGTATCCACCCCGTGCAGCACCGGATTGCCGGTTTCCTTGTCTTCGGTAATCGAGGCGACCTTGGACTTGGTGAAGGTGATATTCGGGTCGTCTTTGACCATCTGGTAGAAATCGTCAATGCGATCGATGGCGCGGATGTCGATGTAGTAGACCGTGCCCTTGGCGTCGTCGCCGTACTGTTCGCGCAGGTAGGTGGTCTGCTTCAGGCTGGCCATGCAGCAGATACGCGAGCAGTGCTTGAGGTGGTTCAGGTCACGCGAACCGGCGCACTGGATGAAGGCCACGTCCTTGGCTTCTTTTCCGTCGCTGGGGCGTAGGATCTTGCCACCCGTGGGGCCGTGAGGGTCGAGCATGCGTTCGAACTCGACACTGGTGATGACGTTGGCGAAGCGATCGTATCCGTAGGGCTGGATCTTGCCGGCGTCGTAGGGTTTCCAGCCGGTTGCCCAGATCACGGCACCGACGGTAACGGTGGTCTCCTCTTCCTGCATGTCCAGATCGACGGCGTCGTACTTGCACGCCGCCTTGGCTTTCTCGGCGTCGTCCGTGCCTACGATGCGCGGGTCGAGCACAAAGCGTTCGGGGTAGGCCTGGTTGAAGGGGCGGTAGGCTCCCTTGCGTTTACCCAGCCCGTAGTTGTACTCGTCGTCAAACTCAGCTTCCACGGCGTCGCCGCAGGCGCCGCAGTTGGTGCAGTTGGCGTTGATGTAGCGTGGGCTGGTTTTCAGCGTGACGCTGTAATTGCCCGCTTCGCCGTCGATGTTGGTCACTTCCGTCATGGCCATGACGCGCAGGTTACGGTTGCCCTTGATGCGCCGGAGGTTGATTTCAAGCCCACACTTGGGATGACAGAGTTTGGGGAAGTACTTGTACAACTGGCTCACGCGGCCGCCAATCGATGGGTTTTTTTCCACCAATATCACCTGCTTGCCGCACTCTGCGGCCTCCAGGGCGGCTGTCATACCGCTGATGCCGCCACCTACCACCAGAATGGACTGGTTGGTTGCGATAACCTCTGACATGGATGCTCCTCCGCAGGGTCACTGTGACTGAATGAACATGCCGACCGGGAACCGGGCCGGGGCGAAAATTAGGGAGCCAACGATACTCCACCCCCCATGGCGGCGCTAGAGGATGTATATATAAAGTACATCGAATCTTTCGATATCAAAATAGAACGCATATATAACACCCTGTATTTGTGGGCTTTGTTGCCGGCGGCCCGGAGACAGGGTACCTTTGTCGTGAGTTATACGGGAAATCGGCCATGACAGCGCAAGTCCTCAAGCCAGAAGAATATTTTATTACCGAAGAACCCTACTACGAGCCCGTGGGGAACGAAATCGAGGTCTTTGAGGCCGCCTACCAGAATCAGTTGCCGATACTGTTGAAGGGCCCGACGGGCTGCGGCAAAACCCGCTTTATGGAGCACATGGCGTGGCGACTGCGGCGCCCGCTGATTACGGTGTCCTGCCACGATGACCTGACGGCCTCCGATCTGGTCGGACGGTTCCTGATCAGTGGCGGCGAGACGGTTTGGGTGGATGGACCGCTGGCCAGGGCGGTGCGCTCGGGCGGTATCTGTTACCTGGATGAAATCGTCGAAGCGCGCAAGGATACCACCGTGGTTATCCATCCTCTGGCGGATGACCGGCGAGTCCTGCCCATGGAAAAGCTCGGCGAGTTGCTGGAGGCCAGCTCTGAATTCTGCCTGGCTATCTCCTACAACCCGGGATATCAGAGCGTGCTCAAGGACTTGAAGCAGAGTACGCGGCAGCGTTTCGTGGCGCTGGAGTTTGATTATCCTGCCACCGAGCTGGAAACCAGGATCGTGGCCAACGAAGGGGGTATCGACCCTGAGATGGCCGGGCAGCTGGTCAAATTCGCGCACATGACCCGAAACCTCAAAGGCAGTGGTCTCGAGGAAGGTGCCAGCACCCGTCTGCTGGTACACGCCGCCAAACTGGTCAAGAGCGGTGTCCAGCCGGTCGTCGCCTGCCGAGCCAGCATCGCTCAGGCGCTCACCGACGACGAGGAGATGCTGATTGCGGTGAACGAGCTGAGTGCTTCTGTGTTTTAGGCCCTGATGGTCCAGCTCCCGACCATTCCCGAATCCGCCACCCGAGATACACTGGTGGAAACACCGCTCGATGACTACGAGCTGATCGACTTCGGCCGTGGTCGCAAGCTGGAACGTTGGGGGCCCTACCTTACCGAGACCCGGGATCGACACGCCCTCGGTGAACCCGTGGAGCCTTCCTGGCAGCCCGACTGGATTTACGTCGAGGATATGGGGCAGAGCGGTCGCTGGCAGCCGACGCGCAGCGGCCTGGAAAGGCAGTGGAGAGTTCAGCTGGCCGGCGTGCCGGTCGTTTGCCGCCTCGGGGCACAGGGCCGTGTTGGCTTGCGGGGGCGGGATATCCTGTGTGGCGACTGGATTCGGCAACGCATCGAAGGTTGTTACGACCTGGAAGAGCTGACCGTCTTGAATCTGTTCGCCGGCAACGGCTATGTGACCGCCCAGGCCCTGGCGGCGGGTGCCACTGTCGTCCATGTTGAAGCCGACCCTCAGACAATGGAGATCGCGCGTCTCCAGGCTGGCGATCAAAACGTCGAGTACGTCGAGGACAATGTCATGGATTTTGTCGAAGCACTGCTGCGACGTCAGCAGCGCTTCGACATGATCGTTTTGCCGGCGCCAGATCTTGGGCACGGTCCGAAGGGACAACTCTGGGATCGGGAAGTGGATCTGTCCCGGCTGGTGAAATACCTGCCACGACTGGTGACCGAGGACTGTCTGGGTATCTGGTTATCGACCGAAGGCGGGGCCATCACCTGGAAAGCGGAAAGCCTGGGTCAGTTGCTGCGCGAGGTCCTGCCGGGGCGCACCATCGAACCTCTGCAAATGGGGGTGGCGACGGCAGCTGGCCGGGTATTGCCGGCCGGCGTCGCGGCGCGCTGGTATGACGAGACCGATTTTCTGCAGACGGGTGGTATGCCCTTGACCGCCGCGCAGCTTGAGGAACGTCTGGACACTCACATGGTGTCCCTCGGCGCAGCAGAAGAGCCGGCGCGCGCGCTTGCCGAGTATTCGCGGGAACAGCAGGACTTCGTACTGCGTTGCGCGGCCATGGTGGCGCGTACCAGTTCCGGTATGGCGTTCAACTTCGTGTCACACGTCTGCAATGCTCTGCGCCTGATGGACGAGGCCGGGGTGGAAGCCTGGTTGTTGCACTGCATGGATGTCTACGATACCAGAGGTCTGCATCCAGCGGTTGTCGCCTTCAAGGACGTTGAGAATTTTGCGCGCGATTACAAGGAGAGGTCCACCGGGCTGGCTCTGGATGACATCGTGAACATCCTCGAAGCTTTTGTTCACGGTCTCAACGGGCGCCGCCTCAAGGTCGAATACGGGGAGCAAGGCTACACCGATACTGAGTCTCTGTTTTTGCCGAACGCGATCAGCCGCTTCGAACAGCGGGAGAAGAATTTTCAGTTGTACAAGGCAATGGCCGTGCATCAGTGGGCTCAGACCTGGTACGGAACCTGGCGCATCGACATCGATGAGGCATTGCAGCGCTACGCGGACCAGCAACAAGCTTTGATCTGTTTCCACGCTCTGGAGACTTTACGGCTGGACGCGCGTGTCAAGCAGTTGTTGCCCGGCGTCTCTCGCCACCTCGAGGAGTTCAGGCAGGCCACCGACGCCTCAATGGACGCAGCCTGGCGGCAAGCGGCGCAGCACCTGGCGCGCCAGGAGGCGACGGTCACCGACAGTCTCAGCCTGGTCGACAAAATGATGGGGCGCACCCTGCCCGCGCCCCCTGACTATCAGGGTGTACTTCGTCCACTCGAGGTCAGCAAGATTCGCGCAGCACGAATACAGGCGGACAAGCAGGCGTTCCGCATTGGCCTTTTGAAGATGCGAAACGATCTGGAGAGACGGCAGCTCGAAAAGCAGGATGACGGCACCGAAGACGAAGCGTCAGATGCAGGCGGCGAGGAAAAGCCGTCGTTCGAATTGCGCAAAGTCGAAGCGGAGGATACGGCGGACGGCTTCGCCTTTGAGGTCGAGTTGGACGGCCGGCCCCTGCCTGTGCCGGAGAATGTCAAGAGCACCATGGCGTCTATTCTTCAGGACCTGGGTGATATCCCTGAGGATTATCTCCACGCGGCGGGTGACGGTGCTTACTTCGCCGGGGACATCGGCGAACGCCGGGCCGACGACGTGTGGAAGGGGACTTATCACGAGGAAGGCGCGTTCCTGTACAACGAATGGGACTATGAGCGACAGAACTACCGGAAGAACTGGGCGGTGCTGCGCGAAATGGATGTGCACCCAACGCATGACCAGTTTATCGATCGGACATTACACAAGTATCGTGGCCTGGCAATGGATCTGCGGCGCACCTTTGAAGCCCTGCGTGGCGAGGACAAACTGCTAAAGAAACAGCCTTACGGGGATGATGTCGATATCGACGCATTAGTCGAAGCCGTGGCGGATACACAACATGGCGAGGAAATGACGGATCGCCTGTTCGTCAAGATGCATAAACTGGAACGCAACATCGCCGTGATGTTCATGGTAGACATGAGCGGTTCAACCAAGGGCTGGATCAATGACGCGGAACGCGAAGCACTTGCCTTACTCTGTGAGGCGCTGGAAACACTGGGCGATCGTTACGCGATTTACGGTTTCTCCGGCATGACGCGCAAGCGTTGCGAGGTCTATCGCGTCAAGAGTTTTGAAGATGACTACGACGATGACGTCAAGGCACGTATCAGCGGTATTCGTCCCAAGGACTACACACGCATGGGTGTGACCATTCGGCACCTGACGCATCTGCTCAACGAAGTCGAGGCGCGTACCAAGCTGCTGATCACGCTGTCCGACGGTAAACCGGATGATTATGATACCTACCGCGGTGCCTACGGGATCGAAGATACCCGTATGGCGCTGATCGAGGCCAAGCGCAGTGGCATTCATCCCTTCTGTATCACCATCGACAGCGAGGCGCGCGATTATCTGCCGCACATGTACGGTGCTGTCAACTACGCGGTTATTGACGAGGTTCGCAAGCTGCCGCTGAAAGTGTCGGATATCTATCGGCGCTTGACGACCTGAACACCTTCACGTCTTTTTCGCGCCTGTACGGCGGTGAATCGGCAAAAATCAGCGTATATCAGTACCACAATATATAGTGTTTTGCTGTTCGAGCGGTTTGTTCCGGTGTCAGCCCGAGCTCGCTTCAGTTAATAACGCAGGAAATATATATAACATATTGATTTATATATTTAAAAATAGTACCGATTATTTTGGGATAGGCGCTTGACAGGCGCCGAAGTGAGGCCTATCTTACTGGCTCCAAACACAACATGTTGTGGTTATGTCGGAAGTGACACCGACATGTCGGGTTCGCCGTTGGGGCGATGACAACCACGCTAAAACCCACTACAAGGAGTCAGGAGTCGCAATGAAATCAGTTCAGCTGAAGTCTGTTTCGAGCGGAGTGGCCGATATCCCGCTGCAGGATGCATCTCTGGATATCTGGGACAAGAAGTACCGTCTCAAGCGTAAGGACGGCATCGCTGTCGATAAAGACATCGATGACACCTACAAGCGCATAGCACGGGCCCTGGCCGACGTGGAAACCACTCCCGAGAAACAGACTCACTGGAATGAACAGTTCTTGTGGGCGCTGCGCCACGGCGCCATTCCTGCGGGGCGCATCACCTCTAATGCTGGTGCGCAGGAGCACAAGCCGGCGACGTCGACGATCAATTGCACCGTATCCGGCACCATCCACGATTCGATGAATAACATCCTCGAGCGCGTGCACGAAGCTGGTCTGACTCTTAAAGCCGGTTGTGGCATTGGCTACGAGTTCTCGACACTGCGACCCAAGGGTGCGTATGTATGTGGCGCCGGTGCCTACACTTCCGGACCACTCTCCTTCATGGATATCTATGACAAGATGTGCTTCACCGTCTCATCGGCCGGTGGTCGTCGCGGTGCGCAGATGGCAACCTTCGATGTCGGTCACCCGGATGTCATGGATTTCATTCGCGCCAAGCGTGAAGACGGCCGCTTGCGCCAGTTCAATCTTTCCTTGTTGATTACCCAGGAGTTCATGGATGCCGTTAGCCGGGACGGGGAGTGGAAACTGGCGTTCCCTCTTGGCGAACAGGAAGTCCAGGAACAGGAAATCGATCTTTACGATGCGAACCGGGTGATCTGGCGCGATTGGCCATACAAGAATGGCTACCTGAGCAACGAAAGCGGACTTGTAGCCTGCAGGGTATACAAAACCATCAAGGCGCGTCATCTCTGGGACATGATCATGGCGTCCACTTATGATTTTGCCGAGCCGGGTTTCATTCTCATCGACAAGGTGAATGAGATGAACAACAACTGGTTCGCGGAAAACGTGCGCGCCACCAACCCCTGCGGTGAACAGCCGTTGCCGCCGTACGGTTCCTGTCTGCTGGGTTCGGTCAACCTCACCAAGTTCGTTCGTGACCCCTTTGCCGAGAGCGCCCATTTTGACTGGCAAGAGTTCCGCAAGGTTGTGGCGATCTTTACGCGCATGCTGGATAACGTGGTAGAGATAAACGGTCTGCCGCTGGACAGGCAGCGTGACGAAATCATGCGCAAGCGCCGTCATGGTATGGGTTTTCTGGGGCTGGGCTCGACTTTGACCATGCTGCGCATGAAATACGGTTCGAGCAATTCTGTGGAATTTACCGAAAAAGTCAGTCGCGAACTGGCTTTGACGGGGTGGCGGGTCGCTCTGGATCTGGCCAAGGAAAAAGGTCCGGCGCCGATGCTCGAGGAAGAGTTTGAAGTCACAGCAGAGATGCTGCGTAAGCGACCTGAGATGAAACGGGACGGATACCGGCTGGGCGACAGGGTCAAGGGCAAGACGCTGCATGCAAGGTACAGCAGGTACATGCAGCAAATCGCCGAGGTAGAGCCGGAGTTGGTGGATCATCTGGCGGAAACGGGTGCGCGTTTTACCCACCACTCGTCCATTGCCCCGACCGGCACGATCTCTCTCTCGCTGGCCAACAATGCCAGTAACGGCATCGAGCCGAGTTTCGCACATCATTATTTTCGCAACGTAATAAGAGAAGGCCGCAAGACCAAGGAGAAGGTGGATGTTTATTCTTTCGAAATGCTTGCATACCGGGCGATGGTGAACGCTGAGGCGATACCCCATGCCGAAGAGGAGGAGAAGCGGCTGCCGGACTACTTTATTGCCGCCGACGATATCACACCCAAGGAGCACGTGGACATTCAGGCGGCGGCTCAGAAATGGGTGGATTCGTCTATTTCGAAAACAGCCAACGTGCCAACCGATTATCCGTTTGACGACTTCAAGGATATTTACCGCTATGCCTATCAGCAGGGTCTGAAAGGTTGTACAACATTCCGTTTCAATCCGGAAGCATTTCAAGGCGTGCTGGTGAAAGAGAAGGATCTTGAGAATACCGTTTACAAGTTTACTCTGGAGGACGGTAGCGTCGTGCAGCTAAAAGGCAACGAAGAGGTTGAATACGATGGAGAGACGCATACAGCGGCCAATCTATACGATGCCTTGAAAGAAGGCTATTACGGCAAGTTCTGATTGGCTAGAGGTAAGAATTTACAGGAGTGCGACATGGCGAAGAAAATCGAGCAGAAAATTGTAGATTACGAAGTGTCGAAGGATGAGCAGGAGCAGGCTGAGGAGTGCGTGACAGCGGAAATCAAGGAGGAAGACAAGATTGTCCATCTGCACGAAAAGCTGCAGCGGCCCGAGATGCTGTTGGGTTCGACCTATAAGGTCAAAACACCCCTGTCGGAGCACGCCCTGTACATAACGATCAACGATGTGGTGCTCAACACGGGCACTAAACACGAGCTACGGCGCCCCTTTGAGATATTCATTAATTCCAAGAACATGGACCATTTTCAGTGGATCGTGGCGCTGACGCGGATCGTGTCTGCGGTGTTCCGCAAAGGCGGTGACGTCACTTTTCTGGTTGAAGAGCTACGCTCTGTCTTCGACCCGCGGGGAGGTTATTTCAAAAAGGGTGGCAAGTACATGCCATCACTGGTAGCAGAAATCGGTGATGCCATTGAATGCCACCTGCGGATGATCGGTATGTTGCAGGACGAAGGCCTCGATGAGCACCAGAAAAAACTGGTCGCGGAAAAACGCGCTCAGTACGAGAGCGCTGTGGACGGAGCCAGACCGGTTGAATCCGAAGGTTTCCCCGAGGGCGCCCAGCTGTGCGTCAAATGTCAAACCAAGGCGGCAATCCAGATGGATGGTTGCTTGACCTGTCTTAACTGCGGCGAGTCCAAGTGCGGATAGCAGGGACGCTGTTTGTCAGGTGACAGGACCTTTAAGAAATATGCGCAGGAAAAATTTGCAGAGGAGCCAAATGCTATTACATCAGCCACAACCTGGTTACTGGTACACCAATACCATTGGCCAGTTGCAACAGGTGCGCGTGATCCTGCACCAGGGGCGTCGAAAGAGTCTCATCGTGCTGGAAAGTATCAACGGTAAGAGACAAACGGTTGACTTGGACGGCTGGTATCGACTGGATCTGACTCTACACTCGCCCGGCGTGGAACGACGTTGGCGAAGTGGCTCGGGGGATGGCACGGAAAAGCGCTTCTAGTCAGAGTATGGATTAGCAGCGACCACGACGCGCATCCAAGTGACGAGGGTAGAAGTCGTGTCGCGCAGCCAGGATAAACGTCTGGCAGCTTAGCGGCAGTACCTGCTTGCCAGGGGATTACGCAGGGCACAAACTCCCGTCTGCCCACTTCCGCGAGATCTGTGTTCGGCCGGGAAGGTTAGGGATGGCGTTACTGGCGAGAGGGATGCTCGATTGCTCTGTGCCTGTTGAACACTACCATGAACTATCAATTCATAAACGGTCCGGTGGGCGCTCTGCAGGTGCTTGAAGAAAAGACGCACGCTGAGCCGGCTGCAGTAGCGGTGATCTGTCATCCACACCCACTGTACGGCGGAAGCCTAAGCAACAAAGTCGTTCATCAACTGGCGAAAACCTTTAGAGAACTCGGCGCCGTCAGTGTCCGCTTCAATTTTCGTGGTGTGGGAGAGAGCGAGGGAAAATTCGATGAGGGTCGGGGAGAAGTAGAGGATCTGGTGGCAGTGGCCAGCTGGGCAGTGGAGCGCTGGCCGGGGCTGCAGCTATGGCTGGCGGGATTTTCCTTTGGCGGCTTCATTGCACTGAGAGCGGCGCAACGTTTGCAGCCGCGCAGGCTGGTGACTGTGGCACCGGCGGTGAACTATTTTCCGGCCGAGCCGCTGCAACTACCCCCGCTCGACTGGTTACTGATTCAGGGGGACAGCGATGATATCGTCCCGGCTGACCGCGTCATGACATGGCTGGAGTCACAGAGCGCGCAGCCGCGCCTCGTGCTTCTGGAAGGCGTCGATCATTTCTTTCACGGTCGGCTGAACTCCTTGCGGCAGACTCTGATCGATGCGCTGTGAACGGATCAGGAGTGCTTGAAGTTCTTAACAAACCGGAAGACCTCCTTCGCCGAATCGAAGGTCTTGGGTATCATGTGATCATTGATCGTGCAGGTCCAGTAGGCGGGCAATATACCGCCCTTGAAAATCGGGCTAGCGCTCACCGACAGACCGTTGATCTTCTTCTCTACTTTTGCATTCATGCGTTGTCCAGACTTTTTGTATTTTCTATCTGGCACCGGGACAGGCTGGGTTGCATCTGCTCCTACTCCCCTCTATTCCTAAAGACGCCGCAGCTGCGGCAATTATTCAATCGACCAGCGGTTAGAGAAACCGTCCAGCCGTTTTCATAATTTGATGAAATATCAACAACTAGCTTGACCGCGGAGGGTGCTTCCAAGCACGAACTGCGCAAAACAGTTTAACTATATTCTTATATTCTGGTCAATAGGCCAGCCCATCGTTGCAAGGACCGGTGGTGCCACTGTCGATCCTGGCCATTTCTCTGTCGGGGGCCTGTGGTATTGAGGACGTCAGCCGAAAGAATAGGCATAATAGGAATTTAGCCGGTTGGACGGCACACTGGGACTATGTACGAAAAATACTTCGGGTTGACAGAGCGGCCATTCTCGATCGCGCCGGATCCGCGCTTTCTTTATATGAGCCAGCAGCACCGCGAAGCGCTGGCGCACCTCCTGTACGGAGTTGGTGAAGGTGGTGGTTTTGTGCAGCTGACTGGCGAAGTCGGTACCGGCAAAACCACGATCTGCCGTTGTCTGCTGGAGCAGCTTCCCGAAAATGTCGACGTCGCGCTCATACTCAATCCGCGGGTAACCGCAGAGGAACTGCTCGCCAGCCTTTGCGATGAATTACGCATCCACTATGCGAAAGATACGAGCAGCATTAAGTCACTGATTGATATACTTAATGCGTATCTGTTGGATACCCATGCCAATGGTCGGCGCACGGTGCTGATTATTGATGAGGCGCAGAATCTGGGTGCCGAAGCTTTGGAGCAGGTGCGTCTGCTCACCAATCTCGAGACCACCCGAGAGAAGTTGTTGCAGATTATTCTAATTGGACAGCCGGAACTGAGAGATCTCCTGGCGCGCGAGGATTTGCGCCAGCTGTCGCAACGCATCAACGCCCGTTTCCACCTTGAACCTATTAACAAGGCTGAAACGGCCGCCTACATTCGGCACAGACTGCAGGTGTGCGGGGCCAGGGAGACACTGTTCAACGAGAATGCGGTTGATCTGGTGCACAAACTCTCCGCCGGCGTTCCCAGATTGATCAATGTGGTATGCGACCGCGCGATGTTGGGCGCTTTCGTGGAAGGCAAGCGCAAGGTCGACATGGCGACCGTACAGCGAGCCGCTCTCGAGGTGCTTCCTGAAGAGGGTCTGGATACGCCGAGACAGGGAGTCTGGCCCTGGCTGGCGGCCAGTGCTGCCGTTGTGCTGTTAGCAGTGCTGGTGTACCTGGTGTTCCCCGTTGAACGGCGGCCGCAGACCTCCCAGTTGGCGATGGAACCTATCGAGAGGCCGGTAGCGGTCTCGCTGGCGGAACCTGTGGCTGAGGTGGAAACAGCTACCGTTGCGGATGAAGCTCCGCAGCCGCCAGTGGCAGAGGAGCAAGTTCCCGCTGCCGCCCTCAGCCCGGTATCACCCCTGACAGAGGCCTTGGCGCAGGCGGGCCCTGATGCAGCAGCGCGCGCCTGGGCGGCGCTCTATGAACTCTGGTGTTTGCGGTCATCCGCTGCGAACGATGCTCAAGCTTGCGCGCAAGCCCCTGGCGTCGGTTTGCGTTGTCTCCAGGCTGGGGGAAGCTGGACAGCGCTGGAGAGCTATGACCGGCCAGCCTTGCTGTTGCTGGTAGCGTCCGAGGGTCGGCGCGTACCCGTGTTGCTTCAGGAAGTGTTGGGATCGGGGGTCAAGCTCAAGCTTGACGGACGCGAAATCGAGGTGCCGATCGGCGAACTCAAGCGCCATTGGTTTGGTGAGTATCGTCTGCTGTGGAAAACGCCGCCTAACGGCAGTACCTCGCTGCGTTACGGTGACCGCAGCGCCGATGTGAAGTGGCTGCGGGAACAGTTGCAGCGCGTCACTGGTTTGACCTCGATTGCCCCCGATCCTATGGTGTTCGATGCCGGTCTGAGGGAATTGGTGCAGACCTTTCAGCGTGACCAGGAGCTGAGTGCCGATGGTGTCGCAGGTGCTCGAACCTTTATGAACCTCAACAACCTGGACGTTCAGCCGTCGGTGCCGCGCCTGGGCACCCGCGCTGTTAGCGGTTGACGCTCGGGTCTGACCACATGTCATACATCCTCGAGGCGCTCAAGAAGTCTGAACAACAGCGGGAAATCGGCCGGGTTCCAGGGATCAGCAGTGTGCATGAGAGTACGGTGCGCACTGTTTCCAAGAACTGGCTGTGGGTCTTCGTTGTCGTCTTGCTGTTGAACGCCGGATTGCTGGTGCTGCTGTTATGGCCCGAGCCTGAAGCAGACGGGCTGTCAATCTCTGGCGGG
>Ga0209536_100007752_pt1 | contig 16254 bp, 6 predicted proteins | sample DeeMarSeWOR28_12_FD_187461 | JGI IMG/M metagenome (GOLD analysis project Ga0209536, IMG submission 187461) | Marine sediment microbial communities from White Oak River estuary, North Carolina - WOR-2-8_12 (SPAdes) (version 2) | ecosystem: Environmental > Aquatic > Marine > Intertidal zone >...
TCTCCCTCTACCGATGCTACTTCGGTCCCGGTGAGCAGTTCTATATTTGGGTGTTGTCCGACCTCGGTCAGCTTGGGGGATATAGTGCACATAGCACAGTCATTGGTGGGAAAGGTCTTGTCAAGCTGGGACATGTGTCCACCAATCCATGGCGTTCGCTCAACCAGAAATACTTGATAACCGGCATCGGCCACATCGAGTGAGGCTTGCATGCCGGCGATACCACCACCAATTACTAGTACGTCTGTGCTTAGTATTTGAAGAGATTCTAATTTCATAAATAAAGGTATATTAAATAGATAAGAATCCTCTTATATATATAAATACTTGTGCATAAAGCTACTTAATTGAACTAGTAAATGAGACAAAATCTGATTCAAGAGAGCCTGACCAGTTGTACTTGAAGTCCCTTTCTGGTCTTGGGATGGCATGTTGGACAAAATAATTGTCATAAAATGATGCTGTAATGACATCAGACCCACTATATTCGAGTCTTTCAATCCCATTTCTATTAACTTGGTAAATCGAAGCGGTTCCACTGTAATCTTCTGCGTTAACAGACGAGCTTACGGCTCCAGGGACATTGACTCCTGAGAAATAACCGAACTGATTAACGTGTGAGGACAGTTTTTGGTTAAAATCTTCTCTAACAGTGATGTTTCTTGTGTTTATATCGTTATTTGGAGAGAACTCAGCCGAATATCTGTCCAAACCAGCGCCACCATTAGCATCACCCATGGTCTCAGAACCACCAGGAGCAGAGAACCTGTTAACAAAGACGTGCTCAGTACGCCCTCTTTGGATTTTTGGAACATCATTCATGCCAGCAATCCAAATTGAAGGCGTTCCTTCCGGGAACAGATCCCATCCGGAGGCAGAAACCCATGCTTTGTTGTTTATATAACGACTATTTGTCTGAACGATTTGGTAATCTTTGGTATAGTTGCCGTAATCACCCTTGATATTCTTGATGTTAAGTGGTCTTTTGGCAGTTTCATCTCTGTAGTAAGGCGCTCTTGGCTTATCTGTGTCGACGCTCGTAATCTTCAAGGCTGGTGACGTTTCCAAACTCCAACCTTCGGCACGATTTGTTGCGTCATCAGACCCCGTATTGACAGGAACGTGTCTAAACTGAAGACCACCAACGTGTGTTTCCGTGAATGGACCCTGTAGGGGCACTTCTGAATCGTATCCATAGACATCCCTATGAGCATTCTCAAGAGCATATGTCAATCCTGACTGGTAGCCTGATTGAACCGACGAGGAAAACAAGGTATATGGGAAATATTTATTGAAATCTACGTTCAGATACTCTTCTCTTGGAATGGAAGCAAGATCTGCTGTTATTTTTCTCTTCTCGTTTGGAAGAAGTTGGTCCGTACAATCTTTAAAATCTTTCTGTTGTGTCAGTTCTACTCCATCACTCGTGCCAAACTTGATTTGATTACGAGCAACATCAAGTGATTTTGGAGCACGGACATTATTGCCACCCTTAACAAGAGGAGATTCTTGGACTCTAAAACGATATGGAGTGGTGTAAGACCTGTTAATTGCGCTTACTCTTGCCTCTAAAATCTTTTGTCTATCAGCATCAACACCAGCATCACCAGAAGAGATGACAGGGTTTGTTCTTTCTGCTCTCTCGTTCCACCACTGGCAGTTCGTATCTTGCTGATCGTTAATTGGATGGTGATTAAACTTCCAGTTATTCAGGTTTTTATTGATACCTTCGATTCCAAAAGTCTGATTTGGATCTTTGAATTCAACTGTTGGAAGTTTGTGTTGATATTTGTTTCTTTCAAGAACATGACTCTCAATCATTGTCCTAATTCCATCAGAAACATCTGCCGACATTGGGACAAGCTCTCTCAACATTACATCCAGTGATGTATCGAGCCACTTATAGAAGTCAACGTACTTGTCAAGGTCTGGCGTATTCTCCACTTTTTCGAAGAAGAGGCTTCTAAGTTTTTCCATAGGCTTATAGTTTTGCCTATATTTGTTGATTGGATCGCCAATTAGAGTATTGAAATCGAGAATTGTAGAGAACATCTTGAGCATTTCATCAGAAATTGTCTGGTACATGCTCTTCTCTAGTGAGTAGTAGTAATTTATTGGACGAGTTTCGCGAGTAAAGTAAATGTCAGACTCGCCCAAAGCATTAATCATATTTGATGCTTGTGATACTTCTGGGTCTGTCTTCACCCCAGCGTAGACGAACTTAGTGTCGGCAACTTTTGTATCATTTGGAAGGTAAAAATCTCCGCGACCAGTGTGTTGTGGTCCAACTGTTGCCCCAAGCCAGCCGTATCTAGACTCCAAAGCAACGGAACCAGAAGAAACATCCGGAACAAGATATCCAGCATCGGAGACCGTTGGTGTTCCCGAGATACCAGCATCGGAAGAACTAACTGTTGTAAAGTCCCAGTTTAAAGCAAGTGTTTCAATTTGTGGAACCCTTATGCCATCTAGAGAAGTTTCATACAAGAAAGTACTACCATATGGGTTCTCTGCGCCGAAGCTTGATGGATCAGCAGCATGAGCCTTTAAAACATCATCACTAAGATGAGATGCCCAGTATCTCAAAGAAGAAATCTTCACATCAGTTTGTTCAAGGGCAGAGCCAGTGAAGTTTGTTCTATGAGCGCCGAGATACAATCTCTTATCGGAGGTCGTATAACCCTGAATGTTTGATACAGAAGATGTTAAGTAAAATTCATTTACAATGACACCAGCATCAGAATTGTATCCTGTAAATTCAATTAGATAATTTGTGTCAGTCGTACCGCTGACAAGATTTGTTCCGACCTTTTCTGGCTTGATTCTAACAGAAATGTTCCATTTGTCATTATCGTATGTATCATAGAAAACGTCCGATTCCAAACTGACGCTCAATTGAGAAGCTTCTAGACGGAAGGAAACATTCGAAGACTCTAGCTCATCACGAACAGCATAGACTTTCAAGTCAGTATCGGGAGAGCCCCAAGTGTAATCTGTGCCGGAAGAAGCAGAGTGGAAACCAAAAAGCGATGATGTAATGAATGGTGTCGAGAAGTATTCTGAATTGCTCTTCTCCAATTTTTTTGGAAAAATAACTTCTGCTTCAATCGTGAATGGATTATAAGATGCTGAAGAGTTGCCCTCAATGTAGGAAACAGAGTTTGGATTGGCACTTGCGGTTTGCTGATAAACTGTTGCCGCAAAACGATCAGGATGGTTGAAGTCTGCGTAATTCTTTTTAACAGAAACAGTTCTGTAATTTTCTCTCAATTCATATTCTGAATTGTTGCCGTAAACGTTTAGTCTGATAAGATCTTCATCAACACCAAAGCATCTAATAAGATTTCTGAAAGATCTTTCTGTTCCCTTTGACTTGTAAATGTTGGTGATGTTGTTGTAAATGTTTTGATAGATAACATTTTTGATATCGAAAAGATCTAACTCATACTTGCGATCTTCGCTTCTCTTAAGGATTTGCTCAAGAACATTAGCATCAGCAAAGATTTCTGGTGCCACAAAGCCTTGTGATTCCAAAAGCCTTGAAGAGAAACTAGCTGGCTTTATAAGCGCTGGGTCATTATATACCTTATCTTTTATCTTCGGAAGTGCTTCGATTTGAAGATGAAGAGTGTCAAAATAACTTGACATAATCTGTGTCAAATTAAGAAGATCTTCTGAACCTAGTTCGTCCTCCTCAGTTATCCATGCTGGAATAGAGTTGTATATCGAGGCATTGTTTTGGAAATCGTATTCACTACCTGAATTTATTAAGTCTGTCTTTGTTGTCGAAACATCAGGATGAGAAGAATAGATAATCGGATCTTTGAACTCTACCTCTCTTCCAAAGTAAGTATCAACGGCAGAAGAAGTGCTTCTTGCTTGAGCCGTATAGCCTGTCCAAGTTCCGTTAGAGATTCTTCCAGAATAGTCAAGAACGTTGGAATCGATAGAGGTCGTTCCCGTAATACCTTCGTTGAACTTGAAATAAACACCAAGATCAGTATTGGCAATATCATCATTTGTGCCGCCGCCTGTTTCAGTAAACCAGTATCTTCCAATTTCTTTAGAATTGCGAACAGTCTTCCAGTATCTAAACTCGTCGATGGAGCCAGAAAGCTTACCATAACCATCTAATGGTAGCTCGTATGCCGATGTGGTGTGAAGTAGTTTTCTACCGGCACCAACATTTGCTTTGAGAGCACCAGTAACCTCTTGTATAGCCTTCGAAGAAGCTGTTTGCGAATCTACCAAGTCGCCATCGAGATACGCCTTAGAAACGACATCAGAGCCAGAATTTTGGAAAGTGAACGCAAAGTGATGCCAAGAGCCAGTAAATTGCGAATTAGAAATGCCTGTATAGTTTAGGGTATTTTGAACAGAGCCAGAAGTCCAAATAGCATACAAAGAGTTATCCGAAGAAGCGCTTAAAGAAGAACTAACAGCAATCCAAAGAGAACCTGAATCCTCATTTGAAAGCATGAACGGAATCTCATAACTGGTTGACGAAATAAATTCGCCCTTGTTCATCCAGAACTCAACAGTCACACCCTGATTAAAATCAAATTTTAAGTTAGATTCTCTGTTATTGGATGGGTCATACTTATTTGATTCTGGGAATTGTTCTCTGACGGGCTTGTTTAAAAACTCGCTGGGAGCTTGATTAGGACCGCCTTTTACCTGAACGTATTCTGGATTATTGGATAAGGCTGCGCCGTTGGTTGCTGTCGATGATGGAGTACCCCACCCGTTCGGAGAAAAGATTGCGTGACCAGTCGTTCTTGGGTATACCCTATCTAAAATATAAAGATCGAGATAAGAAGACTCATTCCTAAACTCTGTCTTTTCTCTTAATGAGCCATCATATGGATAGTCATCTGTAATTCTATTAAAAGAGTCTTCGTAATACTTTGCCGCCTTTCCGTATCGAGCAAAGTTCTCAGGAAATTGAAAATTGACAATAGGGATAAACCTATTCTTTTCTTCTAATCTTTCGTTCAAGTTTCCAGAAGATTCGACTTCGGTTCCAAGGTTTTCAAGATTTTCAGAAGATAATAATTTGTAAGGATTTTTGCCGTCAAAAAGACTTTTTACGCTCATTGTGTTCCCAGTTTTTCTACTCTAAATTTCCACTCTTCAGGCTGCTCTATATAGCTATTAACTGAATCGCTATAGTAGGCAACCCTAATACCATAGGAATATCCAGGTTCAAGGATACTCATGTCAAAGTCAAAGTAATTTCCGCTTACGTCGAAGGACATCTCGGTACTCTTTGTGCTCCCAGTATCATATGGTACTACTGCCAAATCATCTGTTATTCGATATATTTGGTAGGAAGAAGACTCAATTGTTAATGTATCATTAACTGAATTGGCTATAGTGTAAATAGTTGGGCTCCAATCTTTTTGTCTTACATAAAATCTGAATCTTGCCGTCTCGTGAGGGTAGTAAATTGATCTAAGATTTGTTAAAGCAGTAACATAACTTGGATACGTGCTGTACTCTTGAGAATCCCTAGAGAGAACATTAAAGCTGCCCGTATGGAAAGATGAACTGATGCTTGTGTCTGTCCACCGGTCCTGAACAACGCTTGCTGTTGTTGAATAGGCAAAGGAAGCGCTGTAGACACCCTTGGCAACTCTAGCACCGTAAATAATAGAAGGCGTTGTCCCTGTAATTCTATTCCCATTCTCATCATAGAGGCGAACAACCATGGCTTCCGAGCCTGTGCCAATCGTAGGAACATCATAGTAAGTTCCGTTGTGGATGTTGTAGAGATAAATTGTATTCTTATTTACGCTATCTGGCAGGAGATTGCTTTCTGTATACATTTGACCTCTATCATCTTTAATGGAATTGTTCCATTTGGCTTCGATAGTTGGGCGTTTAAAGAAGAACTCAGAATTCCTTGCGAAGAACTTCTTTATATAATACGACTGGCGAGAACCGCTTGGATTCGTAACAATATCATATGGCTCTTGTGTTTGAACCATCTTAACAATCACGCCATAGTTCAAGACAGAGCCAGAAATCCAAGCCTCAACCAAGTTTGTGATATCGATAGAAACATTTTCTGTTCCTCTTTTCAAAAGCGATGTGTATGAATAAGATCCAGTAGAATAGTCGCCGCCTGCGGTGGTCCAAGATTCTGCGTTGTTTGCCAAAAACCAAGTGGAACCCTCATCACCGGGCTCAACTGTATCTTTATATTCATCCATATCAAGACCGAAGCCCTCCTGCCAAGGAGTGGTCAGCGGAGCAATCTGTAGTTGCATACCTCTTGGAACTGTTTGACTATGAGGAGCATTATAAAGATTCAAAAAGAAACTGACAGATCCTGATTCTGGGATATTTCCGGCATCCCTGTCTGTTAAAATCTCGTTTGTAGAAAAACTTATAATTGTCCTGGCGAGTTCGCCAGATGAAGCTGCCGCTTGACCGTAGATAGAAAAGACTTCAAGAATATCAGAAGCACCCATATTGGCGTCAGTTCCACGACTGGTTAGATTTGATCTAAACGCCGTTGTGATGGTATTATCTTTTGTAGCAAAATATTTCTTAATAGCCATTATCTTACGGTCCCTTTGATATCTATGCTTGGAAACTTAATCTCAAAAGCAACATTTGCTGGTGCTTTGATATATCTTCCGTCTGCTGATTTTTGACTATTGATATCAAATCTTGTATCTGAATATTCCAAGCCATTTTTTATTCCAATTATAACATCTTGTGCATCAACAGTTCCTTCGGTATCATTCAAGATGTTATAAACATCTGTGATGTAGAATGGCTCACCAATGAGCAGAGGCTCTGAAAACCTCTCTTGAAGATTGGCGATACAAGCGTTGAGGACATCAAACTTGTTCTTATCGGAATCAGCAATAATCTTGAAATCAATTGTTAAGTTTACGATTCTTGCGTCAATGATGTCAATTGTGTCATTTATCATTCTAACCCTGTTCAGCCAGGTTTTTAGGTTATCTTTCAATATACTGTTCGCAAATGTGAGTTTGCCGTTTGTATCTTCTGATAGAACATATAAATTCAAGCTTCTCTTGAAAGAGTCTGGATCTCTAAGAATTCGACATCTCTTTACTGAACCGAACTTAGAAGGCATGGCATAGACCATGGCTTCATAATCGGTGCCAGTGACTGCCCTATTTTGAGTAGCGAAGAAATCTTTTGTTCTGACCCTCAACTCTTCCGAGGTTGGGTCGGAAACGTCGCCAATGATTGGATCTTGGTTATAAACTTCAAGAGAACGATTCACCTGATTTACAAGGTTTCTTGTCAATTGAGAAATGTTATTATAAGAGAAAATCGGACTCTCAACAACATTCAAAGCGCCAATAGGGGAATTAACGTTATCAGCCGTATTGACTCTGTATTTGACGGTAAGCGTAGTATTGACTGGGACGACGCCGAACTTGTCTGTTTCCAAAAGACGTGATGGGTCAAAGTCGAGATCTGATATGTAATTCTTTCCGTTCATCTCAAGAACAACATTGGATGGTTCTGCGACAGAAGCTTGAGAATTGAGATTATCAGCGGAACCATAGCCAAACTGAAGATAGGAAAGGTTTCCATCTTTCTCTACTGTAAATCTTCTTGGAACAGAGAATGGTCTCAAAATTGCCGGAACAGTATCATTAGTTGATGCCCGATTGGTGACCTCTTTGTAGATAATATCTTGAGACAAATAATCAACATTGTAGTATTCATTTCCATCGGAGTCGAAAACTGATAGAACTTCTGCGACTCTTGGAAGGGACAGAAACAATCTTCTAAATCTTTGATACTCGCCAACTTGGAATGTTTCCTGAACGAGCCTTCCCGATATCACTCTGCCGCTTGCCTTGATGGCATATGTGATAGGAACACCAGTAGAGTCGTTAACTCTTGCGACAGCTACTTGATTGTTTGGATTTGCGAAGTTGACGCTATCAATCAAAATATAAGGAACGCCGCCAGCAGATGAGAATTGACTATCTCTTCTTAGAATCGGAGCGTATCTCAAATCTGGTCCTGTGCCAGTTGAGTTAGCTGGGACAACAATGTAGAAACTTACGATTCCTGTGGATGTTGGAGAGCCTGTAAATTTATATCCCTGTTGACGAGAGAGACGTTCAACATTCTTATACTCAACGGCAGTATCCAAAAAGGATTCGTTTACTTGATAATCCAAATAGAAAGAGGCGATGTCACCAACATAAGCGACTGTATCCAGCATCAAAGAACCAAAAGAAGCTTCGTTGAAATCCTTGTAAATGTCTGGATAGTTTCTCTTAGCGTGGTTCACCAAGTCTTGCTTGATTGTGCTAAAGTCTCTATTGGTGTAGTTGATTGGTGTCTTTTTCTTTGCCATCGGGTTGTTTCCTAACTAATCTAATTAGATGTTTTTAAATAATTGGTATTGTCAAAGTTTCCTGATTTGAAAAAGGGTTAATAGAAAATCTGATTGTTATGGAAATAATGTTGCTATCAATCAAATCGTTAAGTTGATTGTCATCAGAAGACTCGTTAAACAGCACCTTTTCTATCTGAATCTGGGGCAAATATGAAGCAGTTGTGTCGATAATAAGTGAAGTAAGTTCATCATAAATAAACTCAGAAGCATTTTCAAACAAGTAGTTTCTGATTCCAATACCAAAGTTTGGATCCATAATTCTTTCACCAGGGTTAGTAAGCAAAAGCATTTTAAAGTCTTGTGTTAGGGCTTCTGTGACCGTCTTGGTTAATCTATATGGCCCGTCTTTTTGACTGACTGATAATGGTAATTTTGCTGATATTCCTGGCATTATCTATTATTCCTTTTATTTTTCGCATCGCGGATCTGTTCCGGATTCGTCTCGCTGTGGGAAAACTTCCTTGCCTCTTCCTAATTTTCCAATAACTTCCTTTGGAAGTTTATCAAGATCAGGAGCGCCAGCAGCAAGAGCGATAGCAGAACCTGTCTTAATTATTTGTTCTTTGCTTATATTTTTAAGTATTTGCTTTCTATAATCAGAACTTCTGGCGTAATAGCTTGTTTCCATCATGTTTTTTATGTATTTTTGGCTTACCTCGAAGACTTTACCATTCCACCTTCCGAGGTCAGAAATCGGCTTGAGATCGGAACCGCGAGCTTCTTCGATGGATAATATGAAATTATCCGCCATATAAACAGCAGCAGTAGACAATAAGTCAGACACTGGATAACAAACTCTGAAAAGGATTTCGAAACCTGGACTTGTCTTAAGAGAGTCAAGCATCTCATCGGTCGGATAACCGCTTTGGATTTCTTCTGGCGTTGCTTCTCTCTCGAATGAATAGAAAGGTATATTGTGTTTTCTATTTCCGCCAACTTTCACAAGAAAAGCTCTATCTCTTTCAAACATTCTTGAAAATACAGAATCTAATTCTACACTCTCGTCAGAAACTGCCGAATCATAAGCGCTGCCTGGGTAGAAAACCAACCTTATTCCGAATGAAACATTTGGATATAGATCTTTTTGTTCGTAATCTTCGTATTCAGAAGTGCTTATTATTCTGTAATCCGTATCGTTTGAAAGTTTCACATATCTTTGGATAAAAAATGGAAAATATTCCGGATCTTCTGGCCAAGGCTCTGCTCCAAAATCAAAGTCTTGTTTAGTTGGGACATCAATAACCTTGGCACCCGTGAACGCATCGGAGGGAAGCCAATCGTTTATAATTTTATCATTGATGCTCTTATTTTCTGGCTCATAAACCCTGTTTATTTCTCTTGCTACAGTCGGGAAGACTCTTTCAACCATTTCTTGAATAATCGGTCTAACATCGTTCTTTGAATCTTCAATAAATCGCCTGAAGTCTTTCACTGTTGCCGTTTCCGGATTCCAATTTTCTAAACTTGTCGTCAAGCTCGCCAGAGAACTCTTAGCATCCAAAGACGGACTAATCAGCCCCGCAGAAGCCATATTCGCATAACTTTGGACGACCTGCTCTAAGAAAATGTAGTAATAACCTTTTTGACCAAGATTCTTAAGTTTGTAAAATGGAGTAGAAAGACTTTCTTTTAAAACCTCTTCTACGATGTTATTGGAGATATAAGCAGAGAAAACATTTGTATAATTTTCTGTATTAAGCTCATACAATCCGATAAGTGGAGTTATCTTAATAACAGCATCGAACACATAAAGCTTGATAATAGAATTTACCAATCCAGCTAACATCGCATTGCCGATCTTGCTGTTAACTCTTGAAAAGGGAGTTTCTTTGACTTTTTCAAATAGCTTTCGAGGATAAGTTGCTCGAACGTCAGCAGGTACAGAGTCATAATATTCTTGCGAGAATTGAGCACAACTATTGAAGTTGAAAAGCGGATCTTTCTCTATATCAAATTCTGAAGTTGGGATCGCCTCGTTATAAATGTTTCTCCATCCAGTATAATTTGTTTTGTCATTTCTATACCAATAACCTTCGCCGTAAATATCAGGACAAGCATCAAGAATAACAGTTTCTGTCTGGGCAGAGCCGTAGTCCCAGAACTTTGCTTTTTGATCTCCGGAGATTGCCCCAAACATTATAGCATCTTCAAAGATAGTTTGATATTTTGCCCCTAAATAATCTTCATTTACAACCTTAGATGATTCCTGAGCAAAGGCAAGATAATTGAAATCTTCGTCGGGAGTCAAGCTTTCCCTAAAGAATCCGCCTCTTAGACTTGCGGCGATTAAATCTCCAAAGACTCTTGATGGCTCAAGGGTCTTAAGTGTATAATCCTCACTGAGGGTTGAATTGATATAGTTTAAAGACTCTTCTCGAATATCATATGTAACTGGAATATTTATAGATTCTCTGCTATCGGTACCCACATCGTATCGCAAGACATTTAGAATATCGCCATAAATACTTTCAACGCTGTTGAAATATTCTCCGGGCTTTTCATTTTTTAACTTGATGCGCCGATTTGTGATGTAGTCCTCACCATCACGATAAAGCCTATCATTAATTTGAGTAGACAGATTAGAAACAACTTTGTCTTCCTGTCCTGCTCGCTGAGATTCGTTAATTTTCAAGAAGCCAGTACCGTTGAGAGTGGACGTTCCTTGGACAACAGATAAAATCATATCAAAATAGCCCTTACTAAAAGGTCTGTATGTTCCGTATGCTAACATAAGATCCTGAACCAATTGTGTTGTAAGTGACTCGAAAGTTTCATCAAAAAGCTCTGAATTCTGAGCGGCTTGGTCTTGATCTTCGGACTCGTAGGCTTTTGTTGCTTGATCAACGATAGCCTGTGCTGGGCTTGCTTCTCCTTGGACTACCACACTTTGTAAGAAATCATCAAGATTTTCCAAAGCATTCTTTACGGCAAGATTTGCTTGTTCTTCAATCTCTGATTCAGACAAGCCCCTATCGCTCAACTGTGTTCTCAATCTATCATCGGCAGTTATGTCTCCAAGGGTACGATCACAAACTTCAACGTCAAAATCTCTTGATAACAATTCATTACGATCTTTTAGCAATTGTAAACCGTTAACATTAATAAAAGAACCAAGAGTCAAGAAAACATTTTCAATATCAGAATCTGTTGGTATGGCAATTCTCATCGCTTCGCCAGATAAGCTGTTATTCAAAACATCAGAAACAACTCTCAAGGTCTTTTCAGAAGGATCTCCTCTAAACAAATCAATAATTTCTTGTTGAGATAACGAAGAGGAAGTCTTTTCCATAAACTCTTTTACATCTTGCTCAGAGGGAGCGTCAGTGCCGGAAAGATTTAAGGTAGCAAAATTTTCAAGAGTCGAAAGAACCTTCTCTGAAACTTCTTCGGATGTCGCACGATTAGTACAAATACCATTCCTCATGATGTTTGTGATAGTATCTTTTGGAGAGCCATTTAGACTACTGGTCACAAGAGCGCGAGAGTCCTCAAGATTTGTAGAAAGCATATTTGTTGCTAGTTTTTTGAGAACCTGAACAGCCGCCTGTTCCAAAATTCTTTCCGCGACTTTCGTCAACTGACCTGTGAGATCTTTAAAATCTGACCATGGTGATACAAGGTTTGGTATTTTTGGAAGAGTGAGATTTTGATCTTTCAATCCAGTTGCTAGTTTTTTAGCTCTTTCCGCAGCAGAGGAGGCTCTATTTATACTGGATCTAGCTTCTTCGAAAGATGAATCGTATCTCTCTGCTAGTTGTCCGCCTTGAGACATAAAATTAAATGCTGCCCAGGATGCCCCATCGGATAAAGCGGAAGGAATAAAGTTTAATACTCTCGCCATGAAGTCTTCTGACGGGAAGTTTTCGCCCTCAGTTTGAATAGCACTTATTAGTGTTTTTCGTACTGTCTCTATCGGGTCTTGAGCGCTTGAAACGATCCCAAGTAATGGTTTCCTATTATCTGATACAGCTTCAAGATTTTGACCTTGTAATATCGAAGTAACAGATATGTCTAAATCTTTCGCAGATGGAATAGGACTAGTTTCTCCGTAAATCCTTACCCATGCTTCATCAAACTTTTGTTTTAGATCTCCAAAATCGCTATTACGAATGCGATAATATAAAGCTGCCAAATTTGGTTTTCTTAGTTGTCGTACTCCTCTGATTGCGAGTGAACGGTATGGATCAACTGAGCCACCAACTGCGTTTATCTCTTTTGACAAGCCAGCAAATAGAAGGTCTTGTATGATCTGAAGATTTAATGAACCGAAGACATCCATAAGCTCTCTTAGGTTTCTTGATTCATCAATATCTTGCTTGATCAAAGCTAGGATGTCAGATGTTTTATCCTCGATGGTATTCAAAGCATCAACTACGCGGCGGCGATTTAATTTCTCATTTTCAGAGACTTTGAGAAGATTTTCTCTATCATCTATTGTGTAAAATGTCTTTGGAAATTTATCCGAAACACAATCCTTGTGATCGGTTAGGTCGCCGACCGTCTGATTTCCAGGGAACTCATTTGCGAAATTGCCCGCTAAATTTGTCCCACAAGACTGATCTAAACGAGACGCCGCATATTTAGTAATCGCGCCTGAATCAACTCCCGTGCTTGGAGTTGTTGGAATATAGGAGGAGATGAATTTCTTATAGTCAAACACTTCGCTAACACCGGCTTCATAGTCTTGCGAAATCTTCGGTGCGTTCTTTAGCAAATAAACAGATGCCTGATTGTTGAATGGACTTTTCTTCTCCGCATTGCGAATCAAAACGGTGTCCTGGTCTGCGATGCCTGGGTAGATTACTTGTATTTCTTCCACATAAACCGTATTTGTCTGTGCCGATGTCTTTATTTTGAATCCAATTTGAGAAACAATATCTGTGTCAATTCTGCTTTTACGTAATTCATTATCAAGCTTTGTCATAAGATTTTTAAAATCTTTTATCTTCTTTCCAAATCTTAATCCTGGGTTGTTGTATTCGCCATTTCTGTAAGCGCATTCGTAGCTCTTCCCAACAACATCAAGAACAGAAACAACATTCTCAACAGTTAAGTTTAAATCTTCATATTCAAAAACAACCACCTCGAAATCAGGAGATTCTTCGACTGCGACTGGTTCGGGAAATGGTCCAATCTCCTCAGTGATTGCCTCCCAAGCTGGACCTTCTTTTAGGATCTTTCCAACAGAAGTTGGTCCATCGAGGATTTCAATTGTTCCATCTCGGCTTTGTCCATAAACATAGCCGCCTGCGCCTTCAACAATTCTTCCATCAAATTCAACACCACCGGTTTCTGGGTCTTCTGATGTTGATTGCGATGCCGAGCCACTAAGCTTTTGATACATTTCATTTAATTTACCAACTTGGAGTGCTATAAGAAGCTTCGGACTAAGTGTTGAATTCGGGGGATAATATTCTTCTTTCACATAAAAAATTTTATCAGTAAGAACTTTGTTGATTTCATCCGTAAAGTAATCAACTAACTCACCTGTGGTATCTTTATCGAAGACCGCATCTACATCTAAATTAAATATCTGCTTCAATGCTGTTATTGCTGCGTCTTCAATATAGACAGGATATAAACCTTTTTCAAGATTTTTATCTGAGCGGACAACAAATAGCTCTTCGTCTCCGGTGATTATCACTTCACCAGATTCATATTTTGTTTGCCAATTTATTAATTCTTCGTTCATTATGTTGTCCTATTACTTCGGCTATTAACATAGAGAGGACCAGAAGATGCCAGGTAGTTTCTTTTATCAATCGAGATGTTCTTTCTATTTGTTTTGAGCGGAGCTATAACGGATTGATTGAATAAGAATTTTATCGCTGGTCTGTTTGAGCTAAGCTCAATAGAAGGTGAAGCAAGCCCTGGTCCAACAGGTGTCGCAACTGGATGCGTATGGGCTCCCAATAACGTGTTGAATGTTTCTTGGGTGCCTACAAGTTCTTCGACAATGTGAGATAGCTTATCAACTCTTTTTGCTAAAGTTTCAAGATAAGAGACTAAATTATCACCCAAAGGGATTGGCTGGAGATGGTTCACTTCTTTATTATGACCAAGTGGCTTATAAGAGCCGGTCTTGTTTCCAGCATTCAAGTCTATACCGCCAGAATAGGTAATCTTTTCTCCGTCAGAATAAAACTCATCTGTTCCTGTAACAAGTTGTATACCAAGCCTTGCTATCATTCTGGTACAATCTGCTTTCAAAGCAATTGCTGATTTGGCTTTGGAAACAAGCTCACCATTAGCAAGACCAAAGTTATTGTCAATGTCAGTCTTTTGAGAAATATAGAATGTTGCTGCGTTTCCTTGTGTGTCCGGACCTGAAAAGCCAAGTTCTGATGGTCTACCAACAATCATCTGTATGGAACCACAACCTGTATGACCAGCGCCACCGTAGCCGCTGAGGATATTGCCTGGACGATCACGACCGAGAACAATTATGGCATTATTCTTATTTTCTATTGTGACTTCACCAGAAGCCTTTTCGAAAGCCGATACAGGTTCTGGGAGATAATCCCCATTCAGACCAATAACAGAAGTTATGCCTACCTTTTCTTGCCTTCTTTTTGAGAAGTCCTTTATTGTTCTTGCTGATTTTTTCATTTACGGCAAACTCTCTTATTCTTCATAAATAGTATCTTTGTCAAATTGCCCATCCCATAAAGGGTTGTCTCGCGGAACGATGGAAAACATATTTAGCCCTGGTCTGTATTCCCAGTGCCACCTTTCCGATTTGACTGTTCTTATAAATCCGTATTTCCAAGCATTCAAACAAAGCCATCTATATTGTTTTGTCAACAAGTCTGGACGTGATGTTTTAAATTTAGAAGATTGAAAACCCAATGGAATATCTGCCGCTGTCCCTTTTCCATGAGAACTTCCACCAGGTCGAGAAGTTTGAATGCGGCAATTTTTACTTGGTATAGTCAAGTCGCCGGGGTCTTTCTCTCGTGTTGGCCCACAATTGGTATACCTGACTTCCTCTTGTGTAGCGACCCTAAACCTTGTTGGGTATGGTTGCCCATTCCAGTTTGTCTTACCTTGAGCCAAAGCTTTAACTTCTGCTGCTGTTGGAGAATCTTTTTTGTACGGAACTCGCCACCCACTTGTCAATGGCGACAAATTGATGCCTTGTGCGGCGGCGTCTCTAAACATTGCCCCCAGATATGGTGCGATTGCTTTTGAAATAATGACATCATCAAATACAATTGTCGGAGAAGAAGACCCATTATTGGCTATGGCTGATGGACCTTCTGCCATCTCAGATATATCTAACGGCTCATCAGCAGGCTTTGCGACTGGTCCTTTATCCGCTTTAAAAATCGTGCCAATCGGCGAACTCAAGTCTTCGACTGCTTGCGCTGGAGTCTTCTCTGTTTCGGCACCTCTTTCAGTCTTAATCTCATTCGACTCTACCTGGTTTAACAAATATCCCCAACTCTTTCGTGGATTTGCGTATCGAACCTGAACAAGATCTCCAAGTTTTGGCTTTACTGCGTTAGCAGATCCGCCAGATTCAGCAGAGCTATAAGGCATGATGAACCAAGGATATAAAACTTCTGCCAACCGTGGATCAATCGATACCTTCCCAAAACCGCGACTATAATTGAATCCAGGATTTACTTCGAAAGCATTCAAAAAATCTTTAGTAACGTCTAGACTCATATGTTCTTCTGGAATACGAACACGTACTCTGATATACTTTATAATATTATCTTCGTCTTTATCGATAAGCTCTTTAAGAATAGAGTTATTGAATGACTGTAGAATTTGGTCTTTTGAAATCTCTTCCGATTCAGATATGACCTGACCTAGTAGGATATCTTTTTCTGGAACCTCAGACA
>Ga0209536_100007753_pt1 | contig 16251 bp, 12 predicted proteins | sample DeeMarSeWOR28_12_FD_187461 | JGI IMG/M metagenome (GOLD analysis project Ga0209536, IMG submission 187461) | Marine sediment microbial communities from White Oak River estuary, North Carolina - WOR-2-8_12 (SPAdes) (version 2) | ecosystem: Environmental > Aquatic > Marine > Intertidal zone >...
AGGGCGAATACCGGGAGTATTTAACCGACGAGCAACGCTGCTGGGCGGAATGCATTGGCGGCCGAATGCCAGCGTATTTATGAATTGGACCACTAGGCACCTGAACTGGGCTGAGCAGGCAGCCTAACTCTGGGTGTCCCTCGCAAAAAATCGGTTCGTCTAGAGACCATTGATATTTTTGTTGGTGGTCATCGAGTCGGAGTTGCACAAATCCGAGTGAGATGCACAAGCAGTCGCTAGAAAGAGAAAATATATGTAGATCAACACGAGGGGAGATGAAGCAGAAACCATTTGAGTGGCCCGGTTCGGGCTGCACCATCGCTACGAGTGGCAAAAGGCTGCGTAGAGAAGCTGTTCCAACCTTACTACCTCCCCAACCGGGGAATAATACTATGGCGGAAACTGAGTCTAGGGTTTTTTGTTGATGCGCTCCCTCAGTATGCTGCTCATTTTGAAAACGGGAAGTCTCTTTTCAGGAACTTGGACGAGTTCACCAGTATTGGGATTTCTCCCCTGGTACGATTGATACTCCTTTACTTTTAAGCTGCCAAATCCCCGAATCTCAATGCGCCCGCCTTCAACCAAAGTTTCCGCCATGGTGTCAAACAAAACATCCACACACAGCTTGGCTTGCTTTTCAGTGATGCCCCACATCTCGGATAACTCTCTCAACAACTGGCTCTTGTTCATTGTCACGACTTCTGATCTATGAGGGTAATGCCAGTACGGAGTTGAACCGAACCAACAGTTTCATGTACATAAACCCAGTGCGAACTAAAGAGGCGGAGATGGCCACTTCGGAATGCTCTTTGAAAAATGAGAAGCTTACCTTCGGGAACGAGCCGTTATATCCAAGGATTTCATCTTCCGAATTAGGGTATTTCGATGAATTTTCAAGTTACGGGCAGCCTCACTTTGATTCCACTGTGCCTTTTCTAGGGCTTCGAGAATATACCCTCTCTCAAAATGGTCCCTTGCTTCCAAGAGACCATCTCCGCCTCTATCTGGCACCTCTCCCAAGTCTGCCTGATCTGCAGGCCGCGTCACTCCCTTTTCCTCCTTACGCCTTCTATCTGCCACCACCCACTCGCCACACCATCTACATTTAATGGCATCAAGACGTATATCCTCAGCACAAAATGGACATCTCTTCATCGCGATCTTCATGAACTGCAGCGATCTTCTATCTCCTGTAACCAGGTCGATCTACTATCTAAATCTGATCCCATGTCTCGCAAATCTTGTACAAACGATGGCAATCAGTAGTGAACAGGGCCCAAGTACAGAGACTATAACTGCGACCACCCTGTTGCGCTTTTCGAGTTGTACCTGAGTAATGTGCTGAAAATGGGCGAAGGCGACACCATAAGACAAAATACAGCAAACTACGAAGAAAAACAGTAACAGTTCCATTTTCAGCTCACTTCTCCTGCTTAGAATGGACTCGAGTCATGAAGTAAGGTTCGGCAATCGAATACCTAAAATGGGTATATTTATACAACTAGTTGTAATCATATTACTCTTTTTGTTTGGAAAAAGCGGTTGTGCAAGTAGTTACCGCAAGAACCAGGCCAAAAATCTTTGGAACCAAAAAGGCGCGACCCTGCCTATCCGTGAGCAACCAGAGAGAGTATGTTGGATTGAGGCTAGAGACACCAAAAAGACGACGAAGGAGTTGTTGATGCCGACGTTGTGGCAGAGGCGGCTTCTCTGCAGACCGGGGGTTGTCGCGCAAACGGTTACCTCAACAACCAAATCAACGAGCTTTAGGTCGGTGTCAGACTGACATCGAGAAAGCGAAAACCTATTCCGTAGAACCCGCGTTTCTCCACTTGCCCGAGAATACGAGACCAGACGACTTCTGCGTCAAATACCATAGGCTCGCAGTCTGGAGGTTCGACAGCAATTCGAACGCACTCACCAGGAAGTAGTCTGTGATCACAGCAGACAAATGCTCCATTGTCGCTTACATTTCTGACTACCCCGTTGAAACGCCTCGATGTCCATTGGATCCTGGCGGTCAAATCGCTTTTAACCCTTGGATGTCGGCGTCTTTCTTTTCTCATTGATAGCCGCTCGCAGAATGAAGACCACCACCTTCCAGCATGGCGAGATGGAGACTAGGTAACTAGAGATGTGTCTGAACTTTGAATGTAGTCGCGAATAATAGTCAGAGAAGGTTCCTTAAGGTCTAGGAAAATGATTCCTGCTGTAAATAGGGTTTCCTCCTGCCCTGGGGAATCCTCGTGAAATCTTCGCCAGACCACTTTTCCCTCTACCCTGAGAGGTTTGTCCCATTTTGGCACAACTAATTCTGCTGTGATTTGCTCTTTGACACGAATAGGATAATTGGTTTTAAGAGCGATGCCACCGGTGCTCAAATTATAGGCTTTTCCACCGAATTTGGTTAAATCCGCTAGTTCGCAATGTGTATTGGAAAAGATTGACACTCGTTGACTTCGCCGTCTAGTCTGCTGTGTGTCCATGAGAGTCTCCCCTTAAAGCGTGATTCAATGCTTCATCAGGGCAGTTCAGAACATAGGTGTATTTCGAGGATGCGCGGGTGTGGTTAGTCGGTTGGTATGACCAGGGTACTCGATTATCGCTTACAGTGCAAGAGGATTTATTCCACTGGGTAGCGCTTCCAGTGTCGTGTATGTAGGGGCAAAAAAAGGAGTCTGTGACTCCTAGTTGTGTCCGGTAATCGTTGGTGCCGCGTCCAGAGTTCGGTGGAGCAAAGTTACCGGAACCATTGATCAGCGGGGTCAATTGTCTAATAGCGAACATACAGACCGGCAAACCTTATCGACGTGCCATTTTCAGCCTCGATCCGATCGGCTGGCCGCGTGACAGTGGCGAAGGATGGAATTTTTGGTAGCGACAGCATGCAAAAGTTCTGATCGTGGGTATTTCTATCTTCTTACTAATGGTATCGCTTTACTCAATCTAGGAAGTTAATTACTCAGGATTTTCGGTCTTAGGTTCCGTGCAATTTGAGCTAACTGCTTTTAATCTCACACAAAAACTTTCATACACTAGTCTGGCACATATTTTTCATTCGGCTGGAAGTGGTCCCCATTTCTCTCAAGTATTCGTACGGCCAATTTCCTCAGGAACACAGGGGTATAGGTGGTGCTCCGACTTTTCATTTTGGCGGCGATACTCGGCTTGCTGCTGGGTTTTCTCGCCAACAGCGCAGCTCTCTGGTAGTGATAGAAAATATGTCTCTATACGCGCGTGTTTCAACTTCTCCACCTGCAGAACAGTTGTACTACCTTTTCGAGAGAACAATATGAGCAACTCCAAATTGATATCGCTCGTTCTTATCTTTCTTATTTTTTTGACTCTGTTGCTCATTCCCACTCTTTCCTCCACTGTTGTGTTCAAGACCACGAGGTTCTGGCAGGACAATTCATCACCGTATAACGTTCACCACCAGAGACCCTCAACGCTCCAAGACAATAATGACCATTAAAGTGAGTATTCATAAACCTTCATGCTGGCTTGATAGACTTTCACTAACTCATCAAAATCTACACTCTCCGGCTCCCTATCTTTTGGCTAATTCCTAGCGAACCGGCAGTTTCTCGTATTGACAATCGCTTTGTTAGTCATAATCTTGTTTCGTATGGACAGAGATATGTAATAAACACATCTGGCTCAGTGAATCATTTATAAATTTTAAGGCCAACCAGTCGTTTAGGTTCCAGCGTGTGGACCAACATGTTCACAGCTAGCGGTTTAAGGGGTGACTCGTGGCCACCAAAGGCTTAAAACGCAAATTAAGCGCTCTCCTCAGTGCCGATGTCAAAGGTTACAGCCGCATGATGGGTGAGGATGAGGCAGCAACAGTTGAGACAATAACCGTCTATCGGGAAGTGATGGCGACCCTCATTCAGGAGCATCGGGGGCGAGTGGTGGACTCTCCGGGAGACAACCTGTTGGCTGAGTTTGCCAGTGTGGTGGACGCGGTGAACTGCGCCGTGGCGATACAGCGGGAGCTTGCGGAGAGAAACGCTGAATTACCCGCCGAGCGCAAGATGGAGTTTCGCATCGGGATAAACCTTGGAGATGTGATCCAGGAGGGTGAGAGGATCTATGGCGATGGAGTCAACGTTGCTGCTCGGATAGAGGGTTTAGCAGAAGGAGGAGGGGTCTGCATCTCTGGAACTGCCTATGACCAAATCGGAAAGAAACTCCCCCTGGGCTATGAGTTTTTGGGCGAGAGAACGGTGAAGAATATCGAAAAGCCTATACGAGTGTATCGTGTTCTGACGGAGCCCACATTCGCAGGCATGCTGATCGGCGAGCAAAGGGCGAAACTGAGGGGGTGGCAGTTGGCAGCCGCAGTTGCAGCGATCCTGGTTGTTGGGACTTTCGTGGTGGGCCTCTGGAGCTTTCACCTACGTCCTCCTCCCTCCGGGGAAGTTTCCCCTGTAGAGAAAATGGCGGATTCGCTCCTCGGTCGGCCTTCCATTGCCGTGCTGCCGTTCAAGAATCTCAGTGGCGACGCAGAACAGGAATACTTCAACGACGGGATCACCAACGACATTATTACGGACCTCTCTAAATTTCGTCAGTTATTTGTTATCGCCAGCAACACGACCTCTACCTACAAGGGCCAACCGCGCAGGGTCAAGGCTGTGGGGCACGATCTAGGAGTGCGGTATGTTCTGGAGGGCAGTGCTCAAAGAGCTGGAAAGAAGGTACGCATAAACGCCCAGCTCATCGACGCTACTACAGGACATCATCTATGGGCTGAACGCTATGAACGGGACTTGATGGACGTCTTTGCACTGCAAGACGAGATCGTGCAAATGATTGTTACAAAGCTGGCGCTCAAAATTGACGAGGCGGAAAGGATCCGAGCAATGCGCAAAGACACCGAAAGTCTGGAAGCTTATGATTATGTTTTGCGCGGATTGCAGCACCTCCGTCACACCACGCGCCCGGACAATAGAAAAGCGCGTCAAATGTTCGAGAAGGCTATTGATCTCGATCCCCGTTATGGTTCGGCCTATGTCGCTCTCGGGTCGTCCTACTACCAGAGTGCGAGCTATGGTTGGACTGAGTTTCCCGACCAGGCGTTAGAGCGGGCACACGATCTTGCACAAAAGGCCCTGAGCCTTGAGGAGTCCAATGGCTCTGCTCACAGGTTGCTTGGGGAAGTGTATGTTCGCCGCACGCAATACGATCTTGCCGCGAGCGAATTAAGACGGGCGATTGAACTTAATCCAAACGATGCCCACAGTTACACTACGCTTGGTTCGGTCATGCTCTACTCAGGCAGAACGGATAACGCCATCAGGTCGCTAGAAACAGCACTGCGTTTCGATCCAAATAGAGGGCCAGGCTATTATATGGAATTAGGACTGGCATATTATTTGAAAAGACGATACCAGGACTCATTGGGAACGCTAGAAAAGGGGTTGAGCAGAAGACCAGATTTCGTGGGTTATCATATGGCACTTGCTGCGGTCTACGCTCAGTTGGGCCGCTCCGAAAACGCCGCTAATGCAGCGGCGACGGTCCTTCGGCTCCACCCTTTCTTCGAGGTGGACTCTTACGGCAGTGTGTTTCGCAATCCCGAAGATCGTGAAGCCATTGTCGATGGCCTTCGGAAAGCGGGGCTGAAGTGAGATGAGGAAATCAGAGCGGGCGAGACTGACATTCCTCTGATTTTCTCCAATCCGATTATCTCCGGCGAGTTCATGCGGTGCCCTTTGCGAGGGTATAAACCAATACCTACTTTGGATCTACTCTGGTAAATTGCCGTATGTGGGTCGATGTTTTTCGTTTGCAAGTAAACCAACGTTTTGCTAAACAGGAGGTATGCCAAAAGTGCAAGTGGACGCTAAACTCGACCCAGGGATACATGAAACCCTCAAACGGTTGGCTGATGAGGAATCCACCCCAGTTGGCTCCTAGCCCGGATATTTCACGAATTGTTGTCGCGAGACCGCGGAGATGGCTGTGCCACCGGGAAACCGCAGGGAGTTGGACCTGAACCGTACTTGAACAGTACATCGCAAGGTCCGACACGCGAGGACGCCCGGAAGTGCGGCCATATCCGCGGTCGCAGCAGACGATTCGTGAAATATTCGGGCTAGGTCTAGAAGGTGGGGATTGAATTAGTCCTCCAAAGACACCGCATTGACTGGAGAGAGGAAGACAAAAAGTAGGAGGTCAAAGTGTCCGAACTCAAAGAGATCCACGTGCGTTGCATGCGTTGCCAAGAATGGGTTCCGTCTTCTCTTGATTTCAAAGACATTGAAAGCTTCGATATGCGGACCCTAATTAAGAATCGGCCTCCATGCCCCAGATGTGGCGAAATGACGAGTTACAACAAGAAGAATATATGCATCCGTGACGAAAGCGGGGAATTCGTTTGTATCGACATCTGATCGGGACCCACCATCTCACAACTACATCGTCCTGCCCGCTTACCTCTCTTGTCTCTGGAGGTGGCGACAACAGCTCGAGATTAAAAGTCAGCAGTGAGTGGGCCTTTGGCCAACCCCGGCAACCAGGGTCGGCATAGCCTGACACAAACGACCACGCCCAAAAAGCGCGGGTTCTTACTTCTAACTAAAATTAGAGAGGATCCTAAACATGTCCACCCAGCGAGAAAAAAGGTTATACCCGAGAGCCAAGGTGAGATGGTCTGTCGTGATACCCACTGGCAGAGGGGAGATAAGTTGTGAAACTCTGAATATTACCGCGGATGGCGCCCTTATCCGTTGCGAGGAACCACTGAGATCCAATGAAGTTACTGAAATTGTAATTGATGTCCCCAGCTCGGCTCAGCCTTTGGCGCTGCTTGCACAAGTCGTCCATGTAAATATCCCCGATCCAGGAGGTGAAGACACACCCTGTGAAATAGGTGTTCGATTCATCGAAATTTCCGACAAAAACAGATGGCTTATCGCTACCGCCGTTCAGAGGGAATCGGGCGCTATGCTGATGCCTTGACCCGCCAACTGAGGTCCATGTAATTCCTTGCCAGAACCGTTTGAGGTTTTATCTTAGACAATAGACCCAGACATCTACAGGTTGCTGACCAAATGGGATCTGCGTCAAGATCGCGGCTGCCTTCTCGCGCGCACTCGCTTGCGAGGCGGGCGGGCAAAGTCGCTCCCACAGGGCAGGATTTGAAAATGATACCTGCAGGACTGGCCTCGATTTAATCGTTTGACCCGACGGCAAACTACATCGTCGGTTTTGCAGATTGGCTATGGACATTTCGGGGCAACAGCCTGTCTAGAGCTAAGGAGCATAATTAGTTGGACACCACCCCCATCCGGAAGAATTCTGGTAAAGGACACGATGAAGAGGTAAAAACCTTTCGCTCCCAAGTGGGTCCCATTCTCTTGTTGACAGGTATTTTTTTTACAAACTTTCTTGCCCGGATTATCCTCGCGCCTCTGCTGCCTGCCATTGAAAAGGATTTAGGTCTAGGTCACGGCGGGGCCGGTTCCCTGTTTCTCTTGATCTCCATCGGATATTGCATATCTCTCCTGGGGTCGGGATTCATCGCCTCACGACTCATGCATAGACGCACAATTATTCTCTCCGCTGTGGCCATTGGCATAGCGCTTCTGGGAATTTCCTTTAGCAGTAATCTGGCGGGCATCCGCTTAGGATTCATCCTGCTGGGACTGGCGGCAGGACTCTATATTCCCTCGGGTATCTCTACTCTCACCTCCTTGGTAAACCCAAACCAATGGGGCAAAGCACTCGCCGTTCACGAACTGGCTCCAAATACCAGCACCCTGGTAGCACCACTGCTGGCTGAGGCCCTTTGGCAGTGGTTTTCTTGGCGAGGGACTCTGGCTTTGCTGGGAGCGATTTCTATCGTGATCGGGGTTGCCTTCGCTCGTTTCGGCAGGGGCGGAGAGTTTCCCGGTGAGGCTCCTAGTGTCGCATCCTTCCGCACAATTCTGACAACACCGGCCTTCTGGATTATGACGATCCTTTTCGGCTTGGCTATCAGTGGCAGCCTAGGTGTGTACGCCATGCTGCCCCTTTATTTGGTGACTGAACGCGGCATAGACCGATACTGGGCCAATACCTTGGTTGCGCTTTCCAGAATATCGGGCATTGGCATGGCATTCTTGTCTGGCTGGGCAACGGATCATTTCGGCCCAAGGAGAATCATGGCTGTAGTCTTTCTCCTAACCGGGATGATGACGGTCCTTTTGGGTCCAGTAAAAGGTTACTGGATTGTGGTGATCGTTTTCTTGCAGCCTATGCTGGCGGTTTGTTTCTTTCCGGCAGGTCTGGCAGCTCTCTCTTGCATAGGACCTCCCAGTTCTCGAAACGTGGCGATCTCCCTCACCATTCCTTTTGCCTTTCTCTTAGGAGCCGGAGCCATCCCAACCGGTATTGGCATAATGGGTGACGCCGGGTCCTTTGCTATGGGGTTCTTTTTGGTGGGGGGGCTTATCCTTGGCGGGTTCATGTTGTCTCTTATGTTGAAGTTGCCCGAGGAACTTGAGTGCCCAACTTCATTCTATCGATAGCGTCTTTTCATCGCACCACATCAGCAGAGGTCTGGGAAGCTTCTCCAACAGTGAAGGCTTTAGCAACTGATTCATTAGACTCACATCTTGTCAGCTGAAGGGTATAGGTGGCTCCAATTGGAGGATTTAGGGGGTGGATGGAAAGCCCGGAGCTGAAAATCTTCCTTGTGATCGCCTTTGCTCACAGATCAGTCATTAATGAGACAATAATATTGCTTGCAGAGAACGACGGCTGCTATGTGGATGGAAGATCATGAAGTCTTTTCTAAGGTGACTGGCGGCTGTTCACTCCCGCAGCTGTGGGTGGGATAGCCCCTGGCCCGCCAAAGCGAAACAGAGGCGGGAACAGGGAGGGACCGCCTCCCCAGAAGCGCTCAAATAAGCGATCTGAAGCTTTTGTCGGCTGAAGCAACTGCGATTGCTCAATGTGGTTTAGCTAACGCTTCGCTCGACGAAATCCCCCTCGATCCCCCTTTACAAAGGGGGAAGATTTTCGCGTGATCTCAGTGACTTCCCCCCTTTGACAAAGGAGGGTAAGCAGGCTGTCCGACAACTCCTTTGTTAGAAGAATCTTCATTCATTTACTTCATGATGAACCTCACAACAGATTCTTCCCCTCCCCTGGCGGGAGGGGATAAAGGGGAGGGGGAGTGATTAAATGGTTGATTTCCTATTTATTTTATCACCCCCACCTTCATCCTCCCCCGTCAAGGGGGAGGAGATTTTACTGTTTTCAGTAATCGCAACTCCGTCTTTTCAAGATCAGAGTTGTCGGACAGCCTCTAAGGGGGGATTTGAAAGACTCTTGAGTTCTGTTTTACTTTCCCAATCAGTCACGATTAGGTCTAGATTTATTAATATAAACCTCTTATTTGAGCGCTTATGGACCGCCTCCCCCCGCGCGCAGCTGTGCTACAAGTGACCCGGCCGGGAGCCCTGGAACCAAGGAAAAGACTCCATGATCCGTTACTGATCAAAGTGCAAACCACTATTTTGTGCTCTCCGTAGTAGGTCCTGCAAGCCTAATTTGCTGACTTGAACATCATGCTGCTGGCCAGAGCAGGCGAATGCTGGCACGATGTTTGAATGTGCACCTTTACATAACGAATGGAGACTCCGGACCAGAGGATCCGGCTTGCGATATTGCAACGAACTTACGTGCCCTAGAAAAAGCAACAAACTATTTGGATAGGAAGGATTAGCCAAGGTGATCTCTTATACCATATACATTATTGATGATGATCCAGACCTCAGGGAAGTGCTGTGTGTTGCTCTCGAGACACAATTCCAGGTAAAGGCATTTTCCACAGCGACCAGCGGAATCGATGCCATAAAGGACGACCCTCCCGATCTCATTTTGCTTGACATCGGACTGCCAGACATGAGCGGGGTCGACGCCCTCGGTGAGATCAAGAGACTTCAACCAAATGTCCTGGTTATCATGGTCACCGCCTCTACTGACATCAACACCGCCATCTCTACCATGAAGCTTGGCGCCTCCGATTACATGATGAAGCCCATTAACTTGGATGCGCTGGAGGTAGCGGTCCAGAATGCCCTTGAGAAGATAAGGCTTAGGAAAGAAGTCCAAATCCTCCAAGAGAAATACCTCAAGGAGAACATCCCTTGCTTTGTTGGAGAAAGCAATGCAATCCAAGATGTGATGCAATTCGTAGACAAGGTAGCCAAAGCTCATGATACGCCAGTTCTTATCCTCGGCGAAACGGGTACTGGCAAGGAATTGATAGCCAGTGCAATCCACTATAAGAGCCCTAATTTTAATGGACCGTTTGTCACTTTGAATTGCTCTGCCATACCCAAGGACCTTATCGAAAGCGAGCTGTTCGGCTATGAGAAAGGAGCTTTCACCGGAGCAAAGGCAGCAGGGAAGAAGGGACTGGTAGAACAAGCCGCAGACGGAACCCTGTTCCTCGATGAAGTGGGAGACCTGAGTTTGGAGGCCCAAGCAAAGCTTCTCCGTTTCCTGGAAGAGGGCGAGTATTACCGGGTGGGGGGCACCAGGAAGCTGCAGATCCGGACGAGAGTGGTCTCTGCCACCAATAAGGATCTGGATGCCATGGTTGAGAAAGACATGTTCCGACGTGATCTTTACTACCGGCTTGCAGTGATCAAGGTTGAGGTCCCGTCTCTCAACAAACGCCGTGATGATATCGCCCCTATTGCAAACCACTTTCTTGTTGAGTTCAGTCGAAAACACGACAAATCCTTCAGTGGCTTCTCAGCGGAAACCACAGCCATGCTCAAAAACTATCGTTGGCAAGGGAATATTCGCGAACTGAGAAATCTTGTCGAGAGAGGTATTCTCGTCAGCAGCGGACCCGAGCTGACCCCGCAGGACCTCGGACTGGACAGACGCTATGAGGTTGCCGCCCCGCCAACGGTTGAAAGCGAAAACGGAATTCCACCGCTGCCCGAGGAGGGACTCGATCTCCAAGCTTTAGAAGAACACTACATCAGAGAGGCCCTCAAGAAGGCCGGGGGCAACGAAACCAAGGCGGCGAAGCTCTTGCGAATGAGCTATTATTCCTTCCGTTATCGCCGGAAAAAACTCGAAGACCATCAAGCATAGACCCAACTCATAGAAACATATCTTATGAGGCTACGCGAGTCTTCACTAAACTAGAATCAGAGGATTCCGCCTCCCATTTGCTTACCTACCATTGCACACTTCTGCGCCATGTCTTCAGGCAAAGCCGCCCGGTCTTGATCATCGCCAAAGGACACAGCTCTCAAGGCACTGCAAAAGGTTTCCCATAGTGGCAAAAATCCCATATTCGGCCGGCCAAGTGTCTCTTTTCTGCAACACTTCTACAGCCCCTCTCCTCTTTTGAGCAACAGAAATGCAGGTAATGGCAGATGTCATCAACTATTTTGACTAATTTTTTATATATATAACAAATAGTTAAAAACATTCAACCCGTCTGACTGTCGTTGATGCAGGTAACTCTCTATCAGCGGCATGCTTATTGCTTTGTTTGTTGGTTTAACTTTAAAGGGGATTGTCTATGCACCTGCATCAGCGAACTGTTCGCGGCGAAATTGGATGTACTGGAATCGGTCTTCATACTGGAAAAAAGACCACCATGACCATTAAGCCACTGCCCCCTGACAGTGGCATTCGCTTCTATCGGACTGATCTCGCGAACTGCCCCCGTATTCCTGCTCGTCTCGAAAATGTAGTGGACACCAGGCTGGCAACCACCATTGGTCAGGACTCTTACATGGTCTCCACTATTGAGCATCTCATGTCAGCCTTTGCCGGTATGGGAATTGACAATGCGATGGTGGAATTGGACGGTCCTGAAGTACCCGTCATGGACGGCAGTGCCGGTCCTTTCATGTACCTGCTTAGAAACGTTGGTATCAGGGTGCAAGACAAACCTAAGAAGTTTTTCTTGATCAGAAAGCCTTTCACCTTCCACAATGACGACAAGAGGATCAGTGTGTATCCCTGTCGGGAGCTGAAAATCACTTATGTAATTGATTTCGATCACCCGCTGCTTGCAGAGCAAAACTACGTGTTGCGCTTCTCCGGCCCTTCCTTTTTGAAGGAGATCAGCCGAGCTCGTACTTTCGGCTTTCTCAGAGATGTGGAGACTCTCAAGAATAACGGCTTTGCTCAAGGAGGTTCTTTGGACAACGCCATCGTCCTCGATGATTACCGGGTCCTTAACGCCGACGGTCTCCGTTACGAGGACGAGTTTGTCCGTCACAAAATATTGGACCTGATAGGCGACCTCCATTTATTGGGAATGCCGATTATTGGACATTTTGTCATCAATAAGTCTGGACACGCCCTCAACTACACCTTTCTCGCTGAGCTGCGTAAGAAGAGGAAATGCTGGACAGTGGTAGAATTTTCCGACCAGCGAGCCTATGAGTCTTGTCAGATCTCGGTTCCGACCTTTGCCTTCCCTCAGCCGGCAACTATCTGACCGGCTCTGACTTATCCCGCCCAGCCCCTTGCAATTTTAACTGCTTTCCGATAACATTGCAGAGTCATTAATCAAAGAAACCAGCAATTGAGCCAAGAAACGCGGGAGGCTCCAAGCGAAGGTCTCGTGGCTGTTTTGCCTGCTCAGCAAAGCAGCAACACCTTGGTCCAAGTAAGATGCCAGGAGCTTGCGATCCGGGCAGGGAGAACTCCGCCGGGATAAACCCTTCGAACCATAATTGTGATGACGAATTCATATAGACTTTGGTTGAGTTCCCTTCGGTTTGAGCCCAGGGTCGAAGACAATCGAAGCCCTCAGGATTAATTGTTGAGTGGGCAAAGCTGTTCATCATCAGGTGAACATACGTTACGGGATTGGCGAATCGAAGCACCCATAATCTGTTACACTCCGGTCACAATGGAAGCTGATCATGTCCACACTCCGGCGCCCTCTACCTCTGGCTGCGCTATTTCTCCTCCTCGGTCTCCTACTCCCATCCCTTTCAGTGCTCCAAGCAGCCGAGGCCACGCTCTCGGACATCATTGTAACCAACACCCAGGAAGACCTACTCGTCTTTTTTGATATCGAGGGCTGCTTTACCCGGGAGATGGAAGAGGCAATACTGAATGGCATTCCCACCACTTTTACCATCTATATCAAGCTCTATAAAACACGGACGCTATGGCTCGACGCTTCCATCTCAGACATCGAACTCGAGCACACCATCAACTTTGACAACATGAAAGACGAATTTCGGGTTACCCGTTCAGAAGACAACTATAGTGAATTGGTACTCAAGGAGTTTGCCGCCGCCAAGAAGGCCATGGCGGAAATCAAGAACATAAAAGTTGCACCTCTGCGGGAATTGAGTAAGAAAGGCAAGTACCAGCTCCGGGTGAAGGCGGAACTGGAAAAGGTCCGGCTGCCACTGTATCTCCACTACGTGCTATTTTTCGTGTCACTTTGGGACTTTGAGACTGACTGGTACACCGTTGACTTTACCTATTAGAAATGACCTTCATACGTTTCAGTGTAGATGTGTTGACGGAAACAAAATATCAATAGTAATTAAGACTTTCTAGAGTTGCATTAAGAGATGGCTTCCCGGAAACGATCTGACCGCACCAAGGAGATGAAACGCCGCAGGCGAGAGCGGGTGATCATGATTGTCACCCTGCCGCTCATAGTCTTTCTGACCTACATTGAAACCCACTTCCTCCAATTCGGCAGGGAGCTTCCCATTGGGAGCAACGTCCTCATATTCGCCTTGATGAACATCAATGTCATCCTGCTGCTGCTCCTGGTTTACCTGGTTACTCGTAATGTCGTCAAGCTCATCTTTGAGCGGAAACGCAACATTTTTGGACATCGGCTACGCACCAAGTTGGTGCTAACCTTTATCGCCCTCTCATTGTTGCCCACCATTGTCCTCTTCGGGTTGGCCAGCCAGTTTATCTTCACCAGTATGGAATATTGGTACAACATACAGGTGGAGCAGTCGCTGAAAAAATCCCTCGAGGTTGGAAGATCTTTCTACAAGGAGGCCATTGACTCGGGGTTCGTCGCCAGCAATCAGTTAAGTGAATCGATCACCAGGGATGGCTTGCTCGACACAGGCAAGCGAACGCAACTGGCGAAGCTCATGCAGGAGACGCGCCGTGCTCACCATTTCAACGAGATTGCCCTTTATTCCTTGAACTTGCAGCCTTTAGTGCGCGACCCCCAAGCTGAAGCGGTTTCCATCGTTTTCGATCAGCCCATGCGGGATGCACTTCAACAGGTGACCAGACAGCGCGAACCCTTGAACCACATTACCCCCGCAGCCACAGGCGATATGATCTGGACTTTCAGTCCAGTGCTGGCTTCAGGTGACACCAATAAACTGGCAGGTCTTCTGATTGTTGGGCAATTACTTCCCAAGGGTCTTTTGGCTGACATGGCCGAGATCACCCGCGGGTTTCAAAACTACCAGCAGATGAAAATGCTCAAGAAGCCAATCAAGATCAGTCACCTTATCATGCTGTCTCTTGTCACCCTTCTGATTCTCTTCTGTGCTTCTTGGTTCGGCTTCTACTTGGCAAAGGGCATTACCGGACCCATTCAAGAACTGGCCGAGGGAGCCAGAAGGATTGCTGATGGAGATCTGGATGTTCACGTTGAGCAGGACTCCGACGATGAGATCGGCACGCTGGTCAACTCATTTAACCGGATGACCCTTGATCTACAAGCCAGCAAGGCAGCCCTGGAGAAAAGCAACCTGGAACTGAAGCTCAGCAGCGAGGAGGTCGAGAGAAGGCGCCGGTATATGGAAATTGTTCTTCGTAACGTGGCTGCTGGTGTGGTTTCTGTAGACGCAGAAGGTCACATCCGCACCATAAACAAATCTGCTGAATCCATATTTGGCGTTAAATCCGAGGATGTCCTGCACAGTCACTACTCGGAAATACTCCAGACAAATCACATGGATATCGCCGGCAAATTCATTGATATGCATCAGCTGACCAAGCAAAGAACCATACAAAGGCAGGTCCGCTTATTGGTGGGCAACCGCCTCATGACCCTATTAGTCACCGTCTCGATTCTCCACGACGAGGAGGGACAATACCTGGGCATAGTTGTGGTGTTTGACGACCTCACCGAACTGGAAAAAGCACAACGTATGGCGGCATGGCGAGAAGTGGCGAGACGGATCGCTCATGAAATCAAGAATCCCTTAACCCCGATTCAGCTATCAGCGCAGCGACTGAGGCGAAAATATCTCCAAAGCTTTGCCGAAGACGGAAAAGTATTCGATGAGTGCACCCGGACCATTATCAATCAGGTGGATGAACTGAAGCTTCTGGTCAACGAGTTTTCGAACTTCGCCCGCATGCCCGCTGCTAACCGATCACCGAATGACCTCAGAGAAATCGTCCAGGAAACCTTATCCCTCTTTCGTGAAAGCCACCCCTCCACCAATTTTGTTTTCGACCAGCACAGCCCCCTTCCTCTGTTGGACTTGGACCGCGAACAGATGAAGCGGGTCATGATCAACCTATTGGACAATGCAGTGGCTGCGGTAGATGGGAACGGCGAAATCCGCATCAACCTCTCCTTTGACGAGATCCTCAGAATTGCTCGTCTCGAAGTTTCCGATAACGGTCCGGGCATCTCTGCCAAAGACAAGATTGGCATGTTTGAACCCTACTTTTCAACCAAGGAGAAGGGAACAGGACTCGGACTCGCCATAGTTAGCAACATCATCGCCGACCATCACGGCTTCATCCGAGTTCGAGATAATCAGCCGCATGGAACTACGATCGTCATCGAACTGCCGGGCGGCGACAGGAGACCCACTGAACCAGTGGCGGAGCTTGGTTGAGCGCATGTCGACTAAAGGTTCAACCGCATGGACCTTTCATTGATAACTGCTAGAAAGCTGACCATGAGCAAGACAATAATGATAGTGGATGATGAACCGAGCATCAGAACTTCCCTGAAAGGAGTGCTGCAGGACGAGGGCTACAGAGTAATCAGTGCCGGTGATGGCTATGCAGCCATCAAACTTGTGGAGGAAGAGATGCCGGACTTGATTATGCTTGACATTTGGATGCCTGGCATCGACGGAATAGAGACCCTCAAGCGCTTGCGCGAAGTCAACCGCAGTCTGCAGGTGATCATGATCTCAGGTCATGGCACGATCGAGACGGCAGTAACTGCTACCAAACTAGGGGCATTTGACTTCATCGAAAAGCCCCTCTCTCTGGAAAAAACTTTAGTCACCATCGAGAATG
>Ga0209536_100007754_pt1 | contig 16250 bp, 13 predicted proteins | sample DeeMarSeWOR28_12_FD_187461 | JGI IMG/M metagenome (GOLD analysis project Ga0209536, IMG submission 187461) | Marine sediment microbial communities from White Oak River estuary, North Carolina - WOR-2-8_12 (SPAdes) (version 2) | ecosystem: Environmental > Aquatic > Marine > Intertidal zone >...
CCCCCACCCCGTTATTCGGAGGCGTCACTGGTTCGCGAGCTCGAGGAGAACGGCATTGGGCGACCTTCAACATATGCACCCATTATAAGTACGTTACAGCAGCGTGGATATGTGGAACGCGAAGAACGGCGTTTATATCCGACTGAGACAGGTTTCATTGTCACCGATTTATTAATTGAACACTTTCCGAATATCGTAGATGTAAGCTTTACTGCACATATGGAGGACGATTTAGATCGGATAGCCTCTGGAGACGAGCCTTGGGTAGAGGTTGTGCGTGAGTTCTATGACCCGTTTTCCGAACAATTAGAGCGAGCTCAAGAGGAAATGCCGGAAATTAAAGCCGAGTATCAATCCGTGGGAAGACCTTGCCCCAAATGTGGTCATGACTTGGTGATACGTTGGGGACGTTATGGAAAGTTCATCAGCTGCAGTAATTTTCCCGATTGCCGGTATACAGAACCATGGTTAGAGAAGATTGGTGTAATCTGCCCTAAAGATGGGGGTGAAATCGTTGAACGGAAAACTCGCAAAGGGCGATTATTTTATGGGTGCTCTAATTACCCGGAATGCGATTTTAATTCCTGGAAACGACCGTTATCAATGCCTTGTCCAAATTGCAATGGATTACTTGTAACTGTCAATAAATCCAACGCATTATGTACTCAGTGCGAGGAACGGTATCCTTTAGATCAATTAAATCCAGAAGAGCTTAGCGAAACGGCATAACTCTTGCAACTATCTGATAAATTGCAAATATTTTTCACACACTTGTGCTAAAATATTGCCTAGGTAGTTGCATTAATATTAAGTCTGGTCTAAAATTTATATTTGGATTTTGGTGATGGTTCTCTGAGATTTCTTGCTGGGCTGATGATGTATTAGCTGAAAAGCATTGTAATGCTCGGCAAATATCTCAAGGGATAAAAATTTAGGATTTTGTTCATTGGAGTGAGGAAAATGGATGCATTGCGCGAGCAACTCAATAAACCTTTGGTTGTCGGGATCGCCAGCTTTATTGTTGGCCTAATTATTGGGCTAGTAGTGCTTGGCTGGTGGATATGGCCAGTAGAATGGACAGATGCCGCTCCTGAGCACTTACGAACTGAGTTTAAGGAAATTTACCTTCGTATGGCAATTGACTCATACACCTTAAACCAAGATCCAGTATTTGTTCAACAGCGCATCAATGAGGTAGGGGACGAAGCCACCGAAATATTAGCCGATATTGAATCCAATCCAGAGAATCAAGACCAAGATTCAATAGATGTGTTCACAGCAGTGGCAGCAGGAGAAGAACTAGGTGAAGTACCTGAAGAGGCAGAACCTGTTGCCGAGGAAGGGGCAGGATTGACCACAGTTTTAGTGGTCATATGTATTGTTGGCGTTGTCATAATAGGTGGTTTAGTCGTTGTCTTCTTGTTACGTGATCAGATAGGAGGTCTGCTGAGTTCAGGTGAACCACAGGAGATTGAGACTGACGAAGAAGAATTAGTCGATTATACACCACTGGATGAAGAGCCTCCGATTGCCCAGTTTATGACTACCTATAATCTTGGGAACGATCTGTATGATGACTCATTCAGCATAGATTCACAATCTGGAGAGTTCCTGGGTGAATGTGGTGTAGGAATTTCTGAAACGGTGGGGGTGGGTGAACCTAAACGTGTAACTGCATTTGAGGTTTGGTTATTCGATAAGAATGATATCCAAACAGTAACTCAGGTGTTGATGAGTGAGCATGCTTTCTTAGATGAAGACATGAAGCAGCGATTGGAAGCAAAGGGAGAGCCGATACTGGCGGAACCCGGACGGGAATTGTTGTTAGAAACTGCTACTCTTCGGTTAGTTGCACGAGTCGTGGATATGATTTATGGTGAAGGTGCAGCACCTGATGAAAGCTTCTTCGATCGTATGACTTTAGAATTGGTTGTTTGGTCGAAAGCTTAATCCAACAGTACAAAATATCAACCGGTGATCTTTGCTGGAAGATCACCGGTTTTTTCGTTAATGATTTTGGATTAAGATTTCTTGAATCGCGATTAGACGCTGAAAATTGATGGGATTACTCAATTTTTATAATCCGGAGCGTGACCTCTCCTTGTGGCGTTTTGGCGATAACTTCATCTCCAGCGGTCTTGCCAAGGATTGCAGTTCCGAAAGGGGATACATTGGAAATTCGCCCACTGCGGGGGTCGGCTTCTTGAGCTCCGACGATCATATAAGTTTCCGGTGGATGATTGCCTTCTTGAATAGTCACGTGTGATCCAATATCGACACGCTCGTTTTTTCTGCCATTGTTATCGATAATAATGGCATGTTTGAGCAAATATTCCAGTTCTTGAATACGCCCTTCTAGGAAACCCTGCTGTTCTTTCGCAGCATGATAATCAGCATTTTCTGACAAATCGCCCATCTCGATTGCCGATCTGAGGCGTTTTGCGAGCTCTTCTCGCGCCGGTCCTTTCAATTGTTCAAGTTCTGCTCGGAGTTGTTCAGCTCCTTCTGCAGTTAGGTATTGTTCATCAGTCATATTACAATAAAATCTCCATTTTTTACTAAGTAACAGGTAAAGCAAATTCAGGCTAATTATACCAGTTTTATCGTAGTCTAAAAGCTTTATCGAAGTTTACGGCAGTGTTGAAGGATCGAACAGTCGCTGATGCTCCTGCACAGCATAACGATCGGTCATACCTGCTATGTAGTCGCATATGGTGCAAAATAAACCCCGGTCTTCTATCCACTCTTGAACGTGGGATGGCAGAATAGCAGGTTCTGCTCTATATGCATTGAATAAGTCGGAGATAATCTGTTCTGCCTTTCGTGCCATACGGACAACACGATGGTGCCGATACATATTTGCGTACAGAAAATCCTTCAATTGCCTGTTACGTCGATACATATCTTCGCTGAAACTGATAACATTGAACGATAAACTTTGTAATTCTTGTGTTGATCGAACTCCGCTGTCGTGTAATTGTTTGCTGGTGGTATCAACCAGATCGCTTATCTCTAATCCTATCAGCCTGCGGATCAGACGGTGACGTGAAAGTTCATCGAGCTCATCACCACGCCAGCCGACACTCTCTGCAATGATCTCCCATAGAGTAATGCCTGCTAGCATTTGTGGAGTGACCATACCGGAACGCAGTCCATCATCGAGGTCATGAGCAGTATAGGCTAGTTCATCTGCAGCATTCGCGATCTGAGCTTCTAGATGGCCTCTATGTTCGGGTTTGTAATCCCTAGCATCAGCGATATCATATTCAGATTCGTGTTTGACAATTCCCTCGCGCACTTCCCAAGTCAGATTTAACCCAGGAAAGTCTGGGAAGCGCTTCTCTAATTCGGTAACAATACGTATGGTTTGTCTGTTATGGTCAAAGCCGCCATGCTCCTTCATTAAACGGTCAAGTGCTACTTCTCCCGAGTGCCCAAATGGGGAATGCCCAACATCATGGGCCAAGCAAATTGCTTCTTCTAAATCTTCATTCGCTCCTAATGCACGTGCAATTGTACGACCGATTTGAGCGACTTCCAGGGTGTGAGTCAATCGCGTACGATAATAATCGCCCTCATGAATGATGAAGACCTGGGTCTTATATTCCAAGCGGCGAAATGCAGTTGTATGCAGGATTCGATCTCGATCGCGTTGAAACGCTGTGCGATAAAGTGGCTCGTCTTCTGGATAAGCGCGACCCAGTGAGTCTTTGCTGCGGAACCCATAAGGAGCGAGAGTTTTATCTTCTAGATCTTCAAGCTGCGGGCGCGTGTAGTACATAATCTGGGTGTTCTCAGAGTGTAATGCAAGTCCTTAAAATTTGCTGTAGAGTCAATTGGAGGGTTAGTCTACAATAGGAGGGGAGTATTGTCAATTGGTAGATAGTAGTCTTTTATCAGCTCTCGGGCAGAAAGTCTGAATTATGGATTGTTGTCCCCACGCGTTCTCCAAGCAGTGCGCGCTGCAGCATTCCTGGGGTCTCACCAGAAAAAATCAAAACCTCCAATGCTGGAATTTTCTGAACGAGCTCCAAGCTCTGCCGCACTTTACTTGCCATCCCGCCAGTCACATCGGTATTTGAAGAGCCTTCCAGTAAGGGATTAATTTGGGCAATATTCTTGGGTGAGAGGTCAGTTAATAAATTCTTCGATTCGGGATAATCAGCCCATATTCCTGGCTCTCTTCCTGCAAGAATAATTCGTTTGGGAATCAATTGGTAAGCCAGATAAGTAAATAAATCTTCGGTAGAGAGAATCGTCCCACCACGGACTCTATCGAAAGAGACATCTCCATAGATGACAGGTAACAGTCCAACCTCTAAGGCTGAAGTCAGCGCTGACAGCTCCCACAATGAAATCTCACCATCATCCGCTATTACGCTTCCGGAGGGTGGCAATGAGATTGCCTGCAATCCAGCGTCAATGAGTGCGCTGATTACATGATGGTTAAGTTCAGCAGCTTCACGCCAGACTTCGATAAAGCCACGCCATTCGGATTTTGTCTTTACGCCATTTCGAGTCCCAAATTTCTTTGCAGGTACGTGTCCAAATGATCCGGAACCATGTCCTAATAGGATCTGCAAGTCAGGTTTTTCATTCAAGACTATGAAGATTTCGTCTGCAAGGCGGGCAAGAACTCCAGATCGAACCGTATGGGGACGGGATTTGTCGGTGATCAAAGACCCACCCAGCTTTAGAAATAGGAGTTGATTATTGATCGGTTGGGTCTGCATCTTGATATTTACTTCTATAAATTCACCTGATTACAGCAGTGAGCGTTCGGACAGCACCAGCAAGTCTGAGGCATTCAGCAATTTGATCGGCAGATGTATTGTAAACCAGAACGATGATGTTTCCCCCACGACCTCCTCCAGATAGTTTTGCACCTAATGCACCTTCATTTTTTGCGATCTTCACAAGACGATCCAATTCCTGAGATGAGACACCCATGTCCCCTAATAATGAGTGATTTTCGTCCATCAGCCTTCCTAGATCCTCAATTTGACCGTTTTCGATCGCCTCCCGGGCGGAAAGCACAACCTTACCTACCTCATCAAAGAGTGTTTCGTAGTAATCCGGATTTTGTCTCCATCCTTCACGGACATCTCCCACAGTTATTGAGGTGGGGCTTGAAATGCCAGTATCAGCAATCACAATAGTGAAAGGCTGGGCAACCCTGAATGTCGCTATGGTATTATGACCCATTCTGTCGCGGATAAAAAATGTTGGCATACCATGAGTTATCACAGTATTGTCAATTCCGGATGGCGTTCCGTGGTGAATCTTTTCAATTTCGAAAACCAGGTCTGATACGCGGTGGTCAGGCAGAGGTTGACCGAGAAAGTTGGACAGAACTCGGATGATGGCTGCTGAGACAGCTGCCCCTGATCCCATACCTGCTGCTAAAGGGATGGTAGATGTAATCCTTAATTTAAACGCAGGTGGATGGGAAATATTGAGTTCCTTGAGTACGACCTGAATGGATGCAGCTAGAGGATTATCCTGGGGTAGTTCAATAAGGTTTGCTTCCATTCCGATGTCTGGAGCTTGGATGAAAATAGAACCGGGACTCATCCGCGGGGCAGGAAAAATGATCGCTTTCGCTTTTACTTGGTGGATAGGTACCGCAATGGCTGGACGTCCATATACCACTGCATGTTCGCCAAAGAGTATGATTTTTCCGGGAGCAGAGGCGGAGATGGCTGTCATACACAGTTTGTGGTTAGGTATTCTTCTTAAAATAGATAGAAGATCGACATGACAGACAGCCCCCATAAAACAACTGTTATCTGTAATGGTCTATCCGATAACAATATCTCTTCTGGTGCTCCACCAACTTTTTTGATTTGAATTAGATAAAGGTACCGGAAGACGCCGTATATGGCGAATGGTATTGTGAGCATCATGGTGTGATTTTCCGGCAGGTTCGGTGCGGAAAATGTGTAAAGGCTGTACGCAATAATGGTCATCGCTGAGACAATCGTGATATATTGGTCGAGCAAAGGCATTGTGTAACCTTGAAGCACGCGCCGATGTTTATTAGCGGTATCTGCCATGAGTTCAAGCTCAGCTCTTCGTTTGCCAAGGCCAATATACAATGCTAATAATGATGTAACCATATACAACCATGGAGAGAAACGTTCAACTTCGATGAGAGTTAAGCCGGCAATTACCCGTAGAACGTAGAAGCTGGCCAAAACGAAAACGTCGATAATGGGAATATGTTTTAACCACTTTGAATAAAGCAGGTTTAGTCCGAAGTAAGATGCCAAAACGAGTGCAAATGAGGGGGCTAACCAATATGCCAAAGGCATAACGACCACTAAGATTAGGACGGCGACGATTGCAGCGACTGAAACCGATAAATCACCAGAAGCTAAGGGACGATTACGTTTTTCAGGATGATTTCTATCGGCATCAAGGTCAGCGATATCGTTGACAATATAAACTAGGCTGGCAATAAGGCAGAACAAGATAAAGCCAGCTGTAGTTCTTAAAAGTAAGGGGATGTCGGTTAATTTGCGGTCAAAAACTAAAGGGACATAAACCAGAGTATTCTTGATCCACTGGTGGGGTCGCATGGTTTTAATAAGACCGCGAATAGTGTTAACAAACATGCGAGAATTATACAATAAATGACTTAACTCTGGTTCCAAATTTGGGTTTGAACTCATCCAAATATTTAATCAAAATTGAAGGTCGAATCTTCGAGTATGTCCCCATAGAACATTACTGTGTCGTATAATCTCATCTATGGATCGCTCGCTCGATAAACAATCTCCACGTTATATTCTTGTGGGTAAGCTAACCCGAGATTTTGTGATCTTACCGGAGGGTAAAGCAGTATTGGATGTTCCAGGTGGTAATGTAATCTATTCCGCAGCTGGATTGGGAGTTTGGGATTTTAATCCGCCTCCTGGGTTAGTAGCTCGCGTGGGAGAAGATTACAAGCAGGATTGGCTTGAATCGTTCAAGCAGCGTGGTTTCGACATAGAAGGGGTGAAAGTATTACCACAGGCGGTAGATCTACGCTCCTTTTTTGCTTATACGGATCGTACCACTCGAGCGAACGACGATCCTGTACCCCATTTTGCTCGCATAGGAACACCATTTCCTAAAGCGCTATTAGGTTATCAGAAAATGGATAACTTAGTAGATAGTCGAACCAAACTTGAACTAACATCGGTGCGTCAAAATGATTTATTACCGAGGTACCTGGAAGCAACTGCTGCTCATATCTGTGCAATTGATTTTTTATCTCATAGTCTTTTGCCTGCGACCTTACGCCAATCTGGTTTTACAATTGTCACTCTATCCCCATCTCCCGGGTATATGAATCCTAATTTCCGTGATGAAGTTCCATCATTGGTGACCGGCATTACTGCTTTTATCACCTCTGAGGAAGAATTGCGCACGCTTTTCCTGGGATATGGCAATGATCTGTGGCAGTTTGCGGAGAATTTATCTGGCTATGATTGTGAAATTGTCGTGATTAAATGCGGCGAACGTGGTCAGATGCTGTATGATTCAGCTACTCGCAATCGTTGGGAGATTCCTGCTTACCCAGCGAAGATTGCGGATCCAACGGGAGCTGGGGATGCTTTTTGTGGAGGTTTTCTTGCAGGGTATAGAAAAACGTTCGACCCGCTTGAAGCCGTACTGTATGGCAATATTTCCGCCTCACTCGTCATTGAGGGACAAGGCCCATTTTATGCATTGGATGCTCTACCAGGATTAGCTGAGGCTCGCCTGAATGCACTTCGTCAGTTAGTTCGGAAGGTATAGATGTTATCTGAGATTTTAGCCGATATATTAAACCTTTCGGTCACCATTCAGCAGATCCCTGCTCCGACATTTCATGAAGAGCGTCGGACAGCGTTCATCCAAGAACGATTCCTGGAAGAAGGCTTAGTCGATGTTTCTGTTGATGAGATAGGAAATGTCTATGGTTGTTTTCCAGGCATTGGCAACAAGCCACCAGTTGTGGTATCTGCCCATACAGACACAGTATTCCCTCTTTCGATAAATTTGAAGTCGTCCTTTGACGAAACCAGAATTTTCGGACCAGGTATTGGCGATAATTCTGTTGGGGTTGCTAGTTTATTAGGATTGATCTGGTGTTTGAAAGAGCGTTCTGCCGAGCGAGGAAAACTACACAAGTCAGGTTATTCGGATCTCTGTGGTGATGTTTGGTTTATAGCAAATGTTGGTGAAGAGGGATTGGGGGACCTAAGAGGAATGCGTGCTGTTATTGATCATTTTGGTAGCAACCCATGTGCATACATTGTCTTGGAGGGGATGGCATTAGGGCAAGTTTATCATCGTGGATTGGGCGTTAAACGTTATCGCATTACAGCAAAAACACAGGGGGGGCATTCGTGGGTGGATTTTGGTCGTCCTTCTGCAATTAATGAAATTGCGAAGTTTATCGATCATCTTATTTCAATACCTGTCCCGGAACGACCTCGAACTACGCTCAATGTGGGTGTTATCCGTGGCGGTACATCAGTGAACACGATTGCACCTGAGGCTTCCATAGAGTTAGATCTACGCTCAGAGAGCAAGCAAATCCTATCCAAGTTAGCCGCTCAGGTGGAAATGTTAGTCAAAACATTCAAGCGACCAGGGGTTGGTTTCTCGTATGAGTTGATTGGGAATCGACCAGTTGGTGAGATTTCGCCAGATCATCCTTTGATCCGCTTAGCAAAACAAAGTCTAAAGGATGTGGGTATTGAGCCTTGCTTGAACATTGGTTCTACGGATGCTAATATTCCCCTGAGTCTCGGTTTACCTGCGGTGTGCCTGGGATTGACGACAGGTGGTGCTGCACACACCATTGATGAATATATCAACACTGAACCCTTAGAGCAGGGGATAAAACAGCTTATATCTGTAGTTGAGGGTATGCTAATTGAAATCGCTGCAGATACCTAGGACGAGATCAAGAATGTGGGATCATGCCAGACGTATCAACGGCTGATGTGATTGCTCAGTATAGGGTTTTAGTGATACGGGCATTGTCGCCATTATCGATTATCTTAGGGGTAGATAAAGTTAGCAAAGTTACCAGCAGCCAAAGCAGACATCTCACTTCCATCGTATTTGACACTTACAATTTCTGTTTGTGCCCAGGTGTCAAAACGAACCTGTAAGAGCAAATTCTCATTGTCGAGCCAGCCAACCGGCTCTACCCATTGAATATTTTGGGAACCAATAGCCTCTGCGACACTATTTGCAGGGAATTCTGTAATCATCTGACCACCAGTTGAGGCAATACGGAGGAGAATATTGAAATCCGGGACTGCTGCTAATCGAAATCCACTTGCTTCCATCCAGGCGACATATTGGTTATCCGGTGAAAACACAGCCTTGCCAGCTCCTCGATCACTATCAGGAGCTAAAGGTAAGGTGATGGCTCGTTCCGTTTCCAGATTTGGAATGATTGTCAATGGTTGTTCCATTTGCTCCTTGGTGTAAGCGAGCCAAGACAAGTCTGGAGAAAAAGATACTGGGTTTACAGAAGAATCTAGGGTTTCTGCTATCTCGTTGGTAGTCAGGTCAAAATAATACAGTCCTTGTCGAGGTTCAAACACGATATCCCCACCAATCCCCCAAGGTGTAAGTGAATACCAGATGCCGATAGGTTGTTCGCTCAACATATCAATTGCAATGGGGCGAATTGTCCAACCAGCAGAGTCCGTCCTTACCATTAGAGGTTCAATTTCATTCAATGTCTCGATATTTCCTATGAATAATTCGCTTATCAAGACATTTTCTTCGAATCTCGCAGTAGTGTATACCATTGAGGTTTGACCAAGCGCGCCAACTAGATGTGAAATATGAGGTGCGATCGCTGCAGTGATGATTTCACCGTTTTCGGAGTATTGCAGGGAGCCATCATTTTCGGTGGAAACGTATACTACGGGAGGTATGATTCCGTCAGAGAATCCACCAGCGACATGCACGGAAGTCGGAGACCCAACTGCTGAAAATCCCGGTGCAGGCACATGGTTGATTAGTTCACCATTCAATTCATGGGCATTCAAGATTGGATTTTCTAAAATGCCCGGATCAGCGACGAAACCAACAGGCATATAAATAGGGAAGAAGGAGTCGGGATCAACTGGTAGGGGAGAATCCGTCGGGGTAACGGTGGCAATCTGAGGTGTATCAGTCAGCTGGGGAGTTTCTGAAGGTAGTCCTTTAACGATCTCGGAGGGCGTTGTTGTTGGAGGGACTGTGGTTGGTGTGGATGGCAAACTGCAAGCCAGGCTTACCAAGATTACGGTTAGCAGAGACACGATTAGCCACAAAGTTAGTTTTTGTTTGGGTGCTCGAGTACGGAATTGGAGACATCGGAAATTCGGAAGTTTGTTCTTCATCTTAAGTTCTCCAGGATCAAGGCTAAATACGCATATATCTGAATGTGGACGAAGTAGTTGTTGAGGGATATCTAATATCGAATGCTGAGATTGGTATATTGGTTAAATTGTAATTCAAATTGATAAATATTATCTTTAACCAATTTCCAGGCAAGCTCACGATCCTCATTGTGTGCATGGTGAGGGGTATTTGGTAAGCTGATCACAATACATCCTTCAGCGATTCCAGGTCGTTGTACAATGATTTCAAGTTGATTTGGTTTTGATTTCCAGGATGATATTTCGAGACCTTGAGAAATATGTAAATCGCTGCCTAGGTATTGTGGTTGGTAAGGGCGGTATGGTCGTGCACTGAGCAGGACGACACCATGTGGAGGGATAGATTCAATATCCAAAATCCCATCAATAATGTAATAGATGTCACCGAACCAGAACTCACGGGCGATATACTCTATTTGGGAATCCAAATAGAAATCGTTCAGGTTAAGGTGAATATGCTCATTTGTATCTGACCAGTTGAATAATGCCAGTAAATGCCAGCGCCCGGTTGCGCCTTCCAGATCTAATTTTAGCAGTCTTGGGGTAGGATGATCGAACCAATCCATGACCGACGGGCGTTTATCAATAACTGGAAACAACACTTCGGCAATCCGTATGTGATCTGATGGTAGGTCTGGCAGATGGTCAGAAATAAATATAGAACCACCCGTGAGGGCGATGGTCGTCGCTAAGGATTGCACTTCTGCCTGTGTATGTTGCGTAGTTGGTCGAACTAATAAACAATCGGGATCGTTTATCCACCAGCGACGATGCATCGGAGCGCGTGTGATGGCGTTATGAATAGACCAACGGGTTGAGGGCATGCCTGTATCTGCTTTGAATATGGATCCAATACCCTTAAAAGAAACATTCCAGCGTCGATCGACATCCGGTCCGATACGCATTGCATCGACCAGTCCAATCGCTGAACCCAGCGGGCATCCACACCCTACTATAAAAACATCCTCACCGGTACTTTCGCGTATGCATTCTAAACCGAATCGCAAGATTTGAGCTCTTGTGCGAGTCGGATCTTGATATTGGCCATCTAGGGCAGCTGCATAAAGGAAATCCAGCTTCAGGTATGGAAATCCCCATTTGTGAACGGCTGTTTGGATAACCTCTTCGACATATGAAAGCGCATCGGGGTGGGTAAGGTCAAGTCCAGCAGTTCGTCCACCAAAGAGGAATCCGGCGCTGGAAGGTTGTCCAAAGTTGCCACGAATCAACCAATCGGGATGTTGGCGAGCTATTTGAGAACGCATATCGACAATGAACGGTGCAAGCCATAAGCCCGGAGTAAATCCTTTATCCGTGATCTCAGCTGCCAGAGGAGCGACGCCTTGCTGGAAGTTTTCGTGGAAGTGAAACCGGTCACCGACTCGTGATTGAAATCCATCATCGATTTGTAAATATTGAAGGGGTAGACGATACGCTATCTCAGATGCTGAGTCTAGGTTGTCCTGAATGTTTTGGACAGAATGTGCACTAAGGTAATCATCAGTAGAAAATTGATACCAGGAACACCATCCAGTAGGAATTGTAACCTTATGATTGGGTGATGGCTGCTGTTGTTCTCCAGCATGGATCAAGTTGTGCTCGCGGGCAACCGCGTCCATATAGACTCCCAAAGGATCATATTCATCTAGATGGAGAAAATACAAGCAAGCCCAATCAGTCGCCATTGAAACACCGGGATCAAGGCGAGTATTATCACCATTTGCCCACATTCGTAGAGCTGGTGTGGGTGTCGTCAAAGCTTCTAAGGAACCGAAGTGATTTTTTTGAGAGAGAAAACCAAGCAGGACTGCACTGCGGTTCAGTGGATCACCCAAGACTCCGAACATATCGCTGGCAAACACACCTGCTCGATGTGGATTTGGCGTGCCGGGGTTCCTAATGACAGGCAATCTCAGAGGTCCTAGGCGTGAAGAACTGTAGTGATCTTCAGCGCTGTAAACACCGGTATAAGACCAAGACTGCCAGCCATTTGAGAAAAATGCGTAATCACCTGTTGGGATTGGCAGTCGTATTCTTCGAGGAACAGAGTGAGAATTTCGTATGGAATCTGGGTGGGATGAAAGATTGATATTCCCTGTTGGGCCAACACGATTCCTATAAATAAAACCAGCAGAAAACATTTCGAATTTATCGATATGTACAGATTGCTGTCCTTGATTCTCGGCTGAGAGACGCCACAATAGCAGCGGGTGTTCGTCTAGTAGAGCAAACGTTACTATGTAGTGAATATGTCCATGGTCAGGACCAATCGAGATTTGGATTTGTTTTAGGGAGCCGTGAATGGAACTTAATCTCTCTGGTTCCGAAATTGAGTGGGAATCCCAACGATTGAGGGAGTGAAATTTCTTACGCCCAATGTGATATTGCATGTTCATTTGGATATTATTGATATCTGGATAATCTCTGACTCGGTTGCAGATCCTCCATCGAGCGGAGTTGGGATCCAATTCAAAATGTAAAAATGCATTTTCGAACGAGATATTCATTGATATCGATTTTTTGGTTTAGTCAATCTATGGGATTTTGGATATTTCTAAATTAGCAGGTTTATAGATACGCTGTTTACCGGCTTGAAGTATATAACTTCCACAGTACATCCAGGGTTCCTTCCAATCGTGACCCAAGTTCATCACCGCGATCCGTCGTTACATCATCTTCGTTCTCGAACACGGTATAGGGTACATTTGTGCCTTTGATGTTAATAAAGTGGGGATCGTTGGCACTAACCTCTTCCCAATCGACCTCTTTATATAGGAATTCCATCTTATCATCAGATAAGCTGTGTTCTAAAATGCTGTCCGGTCGATCGGGATTAAAGCGTGCCCGGTTTTTCCGTAAAGCCTCCGCCCAAGATACATTGATATGCAGTATCGCTAACCCGTGGAGAATTTCTTGTGAAAGATGATCAAAAGCACGTGCATAACCACCGTGCTCTTTACCACGTGAGAATTCTATGATGGTAGTGAAATCTTGATGGTATTCAGGATTGTCCCTCAATCTTTTTTTGTAATCCCAACAAATCCGCTCTATCAGCAGATCCCAGAGATGATGCCCTAAGAATATTTCATTTTCATTGGTATACACACGGGGATATCCCATTTCTGATAGTATTTGATCTTCTTCAAACCAGGTCCATAACATCGGAAAATCGTCAATCACATCAATTTCACCGATGTGAAACCTTCGAATTCGCTCTGACGGAATTAATTTTTTGAGATAATCAATGATCTCACTTTTGCCAGCGGCTGGTCTGGCAATCAATAATAGAATTTCGAAAATTTGATTATTTGTCATGGGTAGTATATTTTGATTCAGAAGACAGTTGGTAAAAAGTTTGAAATTTTATTTGCAACTGAAGAGGGTAATTGTTATCGAGGGGATGGGTTCTTCCTGGGATCGCTTGATGATTGGTTGGTCTGATAGGTGTGTTTATCAATTAAGAACTTAAATAAATCCATTCCGAAATATTGTGCTTTTATATTAAAAGTCAGACCAATTTTTTGTAATACCTTCTGAGAGGCAATATTATGTGGGTGTGTGAGTCCAATTACAGCCTCTAGATTTAAAACCTGGAATGCGTAATCAATACTGAATTGAGCAGCTTCTGTGGCTAAACCCATCCCCCAATGTGATTTATCCAACAAATATAACACTTCAATTTCACCAGTCTCCTCTAATACTCCTAATCCACACCAACCTAATAATTTCTTTGTTTCGCGAAAGACGAGCGCCCACCATCCAAAGTTGTGTTGTTCCCAATGGCTCCAGTGTTTTTCAACCCATTTCTGAGTGACTTCTTGGGGCCATGGACTGCTTAACGGAAAGTAACGAATAACATCAGGGTCAGAGACAATTTCATCTAGAATTTCGATATCTGCTGGTCTAAATCTTCTTAGTGTCAATCGCTGTGTGTTGAACCTTGGGACTTCCATGGAGATTTATCTCAAGTCAGAGGCTGCAATAATATAAACCAACCTGTTTGCTAATAAGAACCGCTCATATCTGTGATTGAAGAATGAACTTCTAATGATCTTTTCAGGTATACAAATTGGTGCTACCTGTCCAAATTGAATTGGGAACACGTAGAGAATTTTATCATCTTGTTTTCCGTTGGGGGTATACCTATTCTATTGAATTTGTGTTTTCATAAGTCTTGTTTTATGAGATAGAATTCCAGCATCAGGTTCAATTTACATGACAGAAAACGCGAAACAGCCTTTACTTACCCCAATACTGCGTTGGTTCATGTTCGCGATGATTTTGGCGAATATTGCGGGGTCGATGTTCCCCATGCTGTTACCAATTTATCTTACAGATTTGGGAGCTAGCGTTACACAAGTTGGTTTGGTTTTCACTCTCACATCTGTAGTGATTATGTTTCTGCAAATATTGGGCGGATGGATTTCTGATTCGATCGGCAGGTTGCGCGCCATTGCTATCGGCAGTATTGGCGGTATCATCGGATATTTATCGATGCTTCTAGCACCTACGTGGGAATGGATGCTGCTGGCACTGGCGATCAGCCAAGTTCCGTATGCTCTGGTTGGACCAAGTTTCGGCGCATTTATTGCCGAGCAATCTACTGAGGAAAATAGAGGCCGTGTCTACGGCCTGACAGATACGATCTACCAGATCACTGGTGTAATAGGTCCTCCATTAGGTGGATTCTTAGCTGGTAATTTTGGGTTTAAGGTTATGCTGCTCGTCTCGGGGATATTATATACGATTGCAGCTGGATTACGGATTTGGATGGCAGTTGCAGTTCGGTTAACGTCGGAAGCCCAGGTAGAACGTTTGACGGTGAAGTCGTTCATGATGAACTTGAAAACCATGGCAATTATGATCCTTGGTGGTGGTGTGCTCACATGGATATTTATCACTGACGGTGTGCGCGATATCGGATTCCGCTTATCATGGGAACTACAACCTCTGTACCTCGATCAAATTGGTGGTTTGACCATTCAACAAATCGGTCTATTGGGATCGTTCTTCTCGATCGCCATGATGTTCACTCCGATGTTATCTGGCAGATTGTCCGATCGTCATGGGGAACGTGTTCCGATTGCATCAGGTTTCATGATGATATTTATTGCATTGGTAATCTTTCTACAAGTGGGTAATTTTCTTGGTTTTGCAATGGTGTGGGCTGTTTTCGGCATTGGGGTGGGTTTATTAAGTCCAGCCTATCAATCCCTGATTTCTAAAGTCGTTCCGCAAAAAATGCTGGGTACATTTACTGGTCTATTCCGAAGCAGCCTGGGATTAATCTCATTGCCAGCACCTTTTATTGGAGCAAAATTATGGGAGGGTTTCAGTCCACAGTTACCATTTATGATCACTGCAATAGCTGCACTGCTCTCCGTTATTCCTGCTTGGTTTAAATTTAAAGTTCCCGATAAGACCATAGAGTTAATAGATGTTGATGACCAAGGTCCTGAGAAAGTGTTTTAACGCAATTAATATCAGGATAGCAAGATTGGCTTGACACTCCTGGTTCTGTGTGTTATAAAAATTATAACGCACCGCGTCGTAAAATAAAATCATGAATGGGTATAAGATTTATTAAGATAATTGATAGGAGATTTCCCAATGGCAACTAAGGCAAAATCAGAAGAAACCGTCGAAGAACAAGAAGTGAGTCCAATGTATGAAGGAATGCGTAAGCTCATTTTAGCCAGTATTGGTGCTGTCGCGATTGCTCAAGAGGAGCTTGAGAATTTAGTCGATAAGCTCGTTGAACGTGGAGAACTGGCTGAGAAGGAAGGAAAAAAGCTGCTCGACGAGATGAAGGAACGACGTAGGAGAAAG
>Ga0209536_100007755_pt1 | contig 16250 bp, 21 predicted proteins | sample DeeMarSeWOR28_12_FD_187461 | JGI IMG/M metagenome (GOLD analysis project Ga0209536, IMG submission 187461) | Marine sediment microbial communities from White Oak River estuary, North Carolina - WOR-2-8_12 (SPAdes) (version 2) | ecosystem: Environmental > Aquatic > Marine > Intertidal zone >...
TCTGTTAATTATAACGATTTACTAATTTTGTTGTTTTTATCATTTTTAATTCTGGCTTTCGTTGTCGTTTTTTATAAGGAACTATTGTCTGTTATGTTTAATCGTAAACTTGCGGAATCAAGTGGTGTGAATACTCGTCTTTTCTTTTTTGCTGTTTTATTTTTCACAGGTTTTGCAGTATCACTTTCCCTTAAACTAGTGGGAGGATTGTTGGTTTTTGCTCTTATTATTAATCCTACTAGTTCTGCATATCAGTTTTTTTATGATTTTAAAAAAATAATGATTTTTTCCCCAATAATTGGAATTATTAGCTGTCTGACTGGTTTCTATTTATCTTTACTGACTGATTTTCCAATAGGTGCATCTATAGTAATTGTCTCCGCCATTTTTTTTGCAATAGCAATTATTGTTTCACCTAAACGTAAAAAAGGAAATGGAAAGAGAAATATTTTAAAAAATCAGATTTAATTTTCTCTCTTTTCTAGTTTTCCAATTAACTTTATGATATGCATAACTTGCAAGTAATGGAAAAGTAATTGTTGCTTCACCAAAAACCATTTGTTCAAGACCCATGTCAACTTTTCCCCAGGAGTTTGCTTCTTTTAATGTAGAGCCTGATAGAGCACCATCACGTTCATCTGCAACAGTTAATTGCACCGCATATTTATGCATGGGGGCATCAACACCTAAAATATCAGCGGCAACAACAGTATCCTGAACAAAGTTTTTAGGAACACCGCCACCAATCATTAATAGACCTGTATCTTTTGATTTAACCTTAATTTCTGTTAACTCACGGAAATCTGCAACACTATCAATTGAAATACTTTTTGTTTTCTTTTCAGTCTGATGGAAAACAAGACCAAAGCCTGCACTACTATCAGAAAATGCAGGGCAGAAAATCGGGACTTGTTTTTTATACGCTTCATGAACAAAAGATTCAGCTTTACCATTTTTATCTAGATATTCTCCCATTCTATAGATAAATTCACGAGAAGAATACGCACCAGGTTTCATTGTATCAGCAATTTTTTTAGTGCTCATATCACAAACACGTAAATCTTCTTCGTCAATGAATGTGTCATAAATCCGGTCAATCATAAGTTTGCAAAGTTGTTCATCATCAGCATTTACAAATCCACGATAATGATTAAAGCCAATGCCTTCAAAAAAATCCTGATCAACAACAATAGCACCAGTAGAAACAATGCAGTCTACCATATTATGTTTAATTAAATCAATGATTACTTTTTTCAGGCCAGCGCTAACCAGACTTCCAGCTAGACACAATATAATGCTACAGTTACTGTCTTTTAACATCTGATCATATATTTTACAAGCACGGGCAAGATTACGAGACTGAAAGGCCATGTCATCAAAAGATTCTATTAGTGGTACACTATCAAATTTTTTGATATCGATATGTTTTATTTTTTCTCTAAGTAATTCTTTTTTGTTGTATTTCATCAAACCGGGATAATAGCCTATATTTTTATAATTTTTCTACAGCAAACTTTAAACCAATTTCTTCTTTATCCGATTCTGTATGCATGAATGGGCTCTTGCAGAATCAGTTCTTACAGCAGCAATTGAAGCTGCAGAAAAAGAAAAACTAAAAAAGATAACTGAAATTAAAATAGCAATTGGAGAACTACAACAAATCGAGGAAGATATTTTCAAGTTTGCACTTGATGAAATAACAAAAAATGAAGAAAAACTAAAAAATGTTAAAATCACAATTAAAACAGAAAAAAGTACATTAAAATGTAAAAACTGTGAAAACATCTGGAATTTTTCAGATATGAAGAAAAAATTAAATAAAGACGAATCAGAAGCAATACATTTCATTCCTGAGGTTGCATTTGTTCATACAAGATGTCCAAAATGTAAAAGTCCGGATTTTGAAATAATTACAGGCAGAGGTGTTTCAATAAATCAGATTAAAGGGAAGAAATAATATGATATCTGAACTTGAAAATAAAGATATTAATACAAAAATGTTTGTAAAAAAAATTATTGAAAACCCCGATTTGATTTATCAATATTTAGATGGTCTTGTTTCTAAAAATGAAACATATCGTTATAATTGTTTCAAGGTTCTGTATGTTATTTCTGAGAATAAACCCGATTTGTTATACCCACATTGGAATTTTTTTGTAAATCATCTAAGAAGCGATAATAACTATCATAAGATGAGCGCTGTTTTAATTATTGCAAATTTGGCATCTGTTGATACAGAGAATAGATTTGAAGATGTTTTTGATGAGTTTTTTGAAAATCTGAAAAGTAAAAAAACAATTGTTCCAATTTATATTGTGAAATCCTCCAGTAAAATCGTTAATTATAAGCCAGATTTTAAAGGAAAAATTACTGACTTGCTGCTTAATATTGAGAACATTCATCTTGGTAAACAAATAGAGCTTGTTAAATCAGCTGTTATTGAATCTTTTTCTGAGTTTTATGAAAACGCAGAGAAAAAAGATGAAATACTACGTTTCGTTAAAAATCAGATGGATAGTGATAGCCCTAAAACTAGGAAGAGTGCAAGAGAGTTTCTTATTAAATATGGGGAATATTAGTATTATGGATGTTAGACTTAGTGTTATTGATCATAGACTTCACGGGGTAAAACGAGTTATTGCTGTTGCTAGCGGTAAAGGTGGAGTTGGTAAATCCCTTTTGGCATCATCTTTTGCTTTGAGTTTGTCCAATAAAGGCTATAAAGTAGGACTTTTGGATCTAGATCTTTATGGGCCGTCTTCTCATATAATTCTTGGTGTTAATGATTTTAGTTTTCCTGAAGAAGAAAAAGGAATTCTCCCGAATGAAATCTCTGGTATTAAATTCATGAGTATCGTTTATTTTTCGCAGGATAAACCTGCTCCTCTTCGTGGAAATGATATTACAAATGCAATAATTGAGCTTCTTGCCATTACTCAGTGGGGAAATCTTGATTATATTATTATCGATATGCCACCAGGTATAGGTGATGAAACACTTGATGTTATTTATCTTATTAAAAAATCCGAATTTGTTGTTGTAACTACTCCCTCCAAGGTTGCTCTTGGTGCAGTTGATAAGCTTTTAAATATATTAAAAGAACTAAAACTACCTGTTTTAGGTGTTATTGAGAATATGAAAATTAATGAGTCAAAATTAATTTTTGATTATGTAAAAGAAAAAAATTTCAAGTTTCTTGGCAGTGTCTCTTTTGATCCGAATCTTGAAAATGCAATTGGTTTTCCTAATAAGTTATTGAATACTAGTTTTATGAAGGATTTTGATAAAGTTGTTGAAAAAATAATATGAAAGCAGGAAGAATACAAATGTCCAAACTGCGGAGGAGTGATTTGTATTAATAATAGTTGATGTTATTCATTCGATACTATAATTAAATGGTAACTTTAAAAATGATTAATTATTAAATTTTTGGAAGATGGAATAAAATGGATAAAAAAGTAAATGATTATATAGAAAAACAAAAATCACTGCAAAAACAAATTTTAAAAAAAGTAAGAAAGATTTTTCAAAAAACACTTCCCATTTGTGAAGAAAAAATGATGTGGGGAGTTGTAACTTATTCAGGTGGTAAATTTTATATTGCTGCAATGAAAACTCGTGTTCATGTTGGCTTTGCAATCAATGGATTGAATAATGCGGAGATAAGTTTTTTTGAGGGGAACGGTAAAACAATGAGACACATAAAAATTCATTCATTGAATGAAATTGATGAGAAAAACCTTATCAAACTGATAGAACTAGTTGATAAGAAAGCAATCTGTAAACCATGCTAAAATTCACTTTATAATATTTTTTCTTTTTTAGCTAGTGTTAATATATAATTTTATGTTGAGTGGGAGATATGAAAACATGGAATTAGAATTATAGTATGATTGGAATAACAAAAGTTAAAAACTATTATTTAGCAAACCTCATATTAAACCACTGATTTAAAAATGAAAGGGAGCTACATATTGTTAATTAAATTAAACGAAAATAAGAAAATTAAAGTTGTTAAACTTAGCAAATTATTTTTCAAAAAAGGCTTTTATGTTTATATAGGTAGTGCGATGAATAATTTAGAAAAACGCATCAGTCGGCATTTAAGAAAAAACAAAAAATTTCATTGGCATATAGATTATCTTTTACAAAAAGCAGATATTTTAGAAGTATATATTAAAGAAAACACCATCAAAGAGGAATGTAAAATAGCAAATATATTTGAAGAAAAACTAAAAAAAATTGATGGTTTTGGATGTAGTGACTGCAAATGCGCAAGTCATTTATTCTATGGAAAAAAAGTTGATATTCTGGATTTAATTTTAAAAATTGATATGATAAAAGCTTATTATACTTTTTAATAAAAATACTTAAGACATAGTTTGTTTTACATAAAACATCAGGAATAATTTATGTTAGCAATTATTTACTCGACCATTGGTAAAATTCAAGATGCGAGAAAGATTGCTAATACTTTAGTTGAAGAACAACTTGTTGCCTGTGTAAATATAATTCCAAAAATCGAATCAATCTATAGATGGAAAGATAAAATTGAAAACGATGAAGAAGTAGTAATAATTGCAAAAACTGTTGATTCAAATGTTAAAAAAACAATACAAAGAATAAAACAACTACACTCATATGAATTACCAGATATCATTGTTCTTCCAATTATCGGAGGCCTTAAAGACTACCTTGATTATATTGCAAATGAAACATCATGAAACTAGTAAGCCTTATATCAAGTGGTATTGATTCGCCAGTTGCAACTTTTTTAATGAGTAAAAAAGCAGATGAAATAATACTTACTCATGGAGATATAACACCTTTTACAGATAAAAGAGAGAAAGAAAATTTCTTAGACCTTGTTCGGCATCTTAAAAAAATTTGTAAATGCAAAATTCAGGTTCACTTAATTCCGCATGGTAAAAGTCTTTCTGCATTTAAGAGGAAATGTGACAATAAATTCACCTGTGTTTTTTGCAAAAGAATGCTTCTTCGCTATGCAGAAGTGATGGCTAAAAAAAACAATTGTGATGCTATAATTATGGGTGATTCTTTAGGCCAAGTAGCATCACAAACACTTCAAAATATTAAAACAATAGAACAAGCTGTTCAAATTCCAGTGCTACGTCCATTAATTGGTTTTGATAAGCAAGAAGTGGTAAAAATCGCAAAAGAAATTGGAACTTATGAGCTATCAATTAAATCGTCTATGGATTGTAGCGCTCTTCCAAATAAACCTTCGACACAATCAAAACTTGAAAAAATTATGAATGAAGAAAAACTGCTTGACGTCAAAGAACTTGTCAAAAAAGCAATTAGCGGATCAAAAATGGTTAAAATTTAAATTCAACATTTTCAGACCAGCCAGATGTAGCATCTTTTTTTAAATCTAATTTTTTAATGTATGGTTTTATATCAATAACAGGTGTCCCTTCTATTGCCTCAAGTCCAGTTACTCTTAGAATATTTTCATTTCTCTCTAGTAAAGTTACTACCGTGTATGCTAACGGATTTGGATGATGTGGTGATCGGGTTGCAAATACACCATGTGGTTTATAATCCCATGGCGTGTTGACCATTAGTTTATAACTTTTAGATTTATGAAGCCAATAAAAAACATGTAAATGAGTAAAATCCGAAATATCTGTAAGACCTTGTTCATATTCTTTTAAAATTTCTATTTCTGATACATCTCCTGTTCCTTGTCTTGGTGCTTCTTCGACTCTTTTGTAGGGGGAATGAATTACACCTATTACTTTTAATTTAACCTGAATTGTTTTCATGTTGGCGGTATTAATTTTAAGTATTATAATTTGTAGCAAATTTCCCTAATCTTTTACTATTTTATTCATAAAATTGTAAATGATATGAAAAAAAACATTTTATACCAAAATCATAAAAATTTTTATAATCAAAAAGCAATTTTTATTTATATTTAGATTTTTTATTTAAATATATTATGATATTTATTTTTAAAGGAATGGAAAGTTTTATATATAATGTTAACATACAATATAATGTAGGATGGAGATTTAAAAACACAATATATTGTATCTAATGGTTATCTGGTGAAATTAGAATGGAATGTCCATATTGTCATAATATTGAAACAAAAGTCACGGATTCTCGTGACACCGGGGCACTGTCAATTAGACGCCGTCGTGAGTGTCTAAAATGTGGAAAAAGATTCACAACATACGAACACATAGAAATGCAACCAATCTATGTAATAAAAAAAGACGGTCGTCGTGAAAAATTTGAAAGACAAAAAATAAGACATGGAATAGAGAAAGCATGTGAAAAACGTCCAGTAAGCCATGAAGAAATAGAAGAATTAATAGAAAAAATTGAAGAAAAAACCCGCAGAAGCGGTAAAGAAGAAATTGAAACCAAGCAAATTGGTGAATATGTAATGGAGGCGCTAAAAGAAACCGATCATGTTGCCTATATCCGGTTTGCATCAGTTTATCGTAGTTTTGCAGATATTTCTTCATTTGAAGAGGAAATTAAAAATCTTACAAAACAAAGTGTGGTAGGAGAGAAATAAAAATGATACGAAAAATAAGAAAACGAGATGGAAAAATCGCAGATTTTAACCCAATAAAAATTACAAATGCTATTTGGAAAGCAGCACAAGCAGTAGGTGGAAAAGACTACAAAAAATCCATAGAACTAACAGACAAAGTAATGGAAAACCTTAAAAAAGCATTAAAAAAAGGTGAAATACCAACCGTTGAACAAGTACAAGATATCGTTGAAAAAACTCTAATTGAAGAAGGTCATGCAAAAACTTCGAAAGCCTATATTTTATACCGTAAACAACACCAGGATATAAGAGATATAGGTGGGCTTCTAAAAGATATAGACGTTGTTGATGATTATTTATCAATGATGGATTGGAAAGTACAAGAAAACAGTAATATGAGCTACAGCCTTCAAGGTCTTAATGTTTATGCAACTGAAAACATTGTTTCCCATTACTGGTTAAACAAAATATATCCGCCAGAAATTGGTGAAGGTCACATTCGCGGTGATTTCCATTTGCATGATCTTGGAACACTTGGCGCATATTGTGTAGGTTGGGATTTAAAAGATATTTTATTGCTTGGTTTCCGAGGGGTTTCTGGAAAAATAGAAAGTAAACCTGCTAAACACTTTGGAACAGCACTAATGCAAATAGTCAATTATTTGTATACGCTTCAAGGGGAAGCAGCAGGTGCACAGGCCTTATCTAACTTCGATACGCTTCTTGCACCATTCATAAGAAATGACAGTCTGGATTACAAAGAAGTAAAACAAGAAATGCAGAAGTTTTTGTTTAACATGAATGTTCCTACGAGAGTTGGTTTTCAAAGCCCTTTTACAAATATCACACTTGATTTAACCGTTCCAGGCTACATGACAGATGAACCAGCAATAATCGGTGGAGATTTGAAAGATGACAATTACTCTGATTATGCCGAAGAAATGGACATGATAAACCAAGCCTTTGCAGAAATAATGTACGAAGGGGACGCAAAAGGTAGACCATTTACATTTCCAATCCCAACATATAATATAACAAAAGATTTCAATTGGGAAAATGATGGGCTAGAGCCTATTTGGGAGATGACTGCAAAATATGGTGTACCGTACTTTTCTAACTTTATTAATAGCGATATGAAGCCAGATGATGCACGTAGTATGTGTTGTCGTTTGCGTTTGGATAATAGAGAACTGAGAAAACGTGGTGGAGGGCTATTTGGCGCAAACCCGAAAACAGGCTCAATAGGTGTGGTAACAATTAATATGCCACGACTTGGTTATCTTTCAAAAGATGAAAATGAATTCTTTGAGCGTCTCGATAAACTTATGGATACTGCAAAACAAAGCTTAGAAATCAAACGGGAAATTATTGAAAACCTAACATTCAGTGGACTGCATCCTTACTCTAGATTTTATTTATCTGATGTGAAGAAAACCTTTGGTGAGTACTGGAAAAATCATTTCTCAACAATTGGATTGATTGGTATGAACGATGCTTTACTAAACTTGATGAACAAAAGTATCGCGGATTCCGAAGGCAAAATCTTTGCAGAGAAAACTCTTGATCACGTCAGAGTTAGACTTGCAGACTACCAAGATGAAACCGGAAATATTTTCAACCTGGAAGCAACTCCTGCAGAAGGGGCAAGTTATCGTCTTGCCCGTGTTGATAAAACCCAATTCCCAGATATTAGAATATATAACCAAGAGAAATATAATGGGGGAAATGGCAGTAGAGGCGTTGAACCATATTATACAAACTCAACACAGCTCCCAGTTGGGTATACAACAGATGTTTTTGAGGCACTTAATTTACAAGATTCATTACAATCTAAGTATACCGGTGGTACAGTATTGCATGTCTTTTTAGGGGAGGAAGAACCATCTTCAACAGCAACAAAGAAGCTGGTTCGTAAAATTGCAGAAAATTATTCACTTCCATATTATACTATGACGCCAACATTTTCAGTTTGCCCTAATCATGGATATATTGCAGGGAAGCATCACACCTGCCCTGTATGTGCAGCGGAGAAAAAAACAACAGATTGTGAAGTATATTCTCGTGTAGTTGGCTATCTACGACCTGTGAACCAATGGAATAAGGGTAAACAACAGGAGTTTTCAGATCGCAGAACATTTGATATGATTAAAAAGAAAGCAATGGTTAATGCATGAAGATAGGTGGATTACAAAAGACTTCACTCCTTGATTACCCAGATAATGTAAGTGCTATTGTTTGGACAGTGGGTTGTAACTTTCGCTGTCCTTTTTGTTATAACAAAGATATTGTGGAAGGAAAAACCGGTTTGATTTCTGAAGAGGAAATCTTTGTTTTTCTTGAGAAAAGAAAGGGGATGATAGAGGGTCTGGTAATTACAGGCGGAGAACCTTTAATGCAAGAAGGTATTACAGATTTTTGCGTAAAAGTAAAAAAACTTGGTTATCTTATAAAAATTGATACCAATGGGATGTATCCAGAAAAACTTCAGGAACTTGTTGATAAAAAACTTGTTGATTATATTGCAATGGATGTAAAAGCACCTAAAAAAAAGTATAACGATCTCTCAGGTGTAAAAGCCGATATTAAAAAAATCCGAGAATCAATCGATGTTATAAAAAAATCAGGAATTGATTACGAGTTTAGAACGACCTTTATACCAGAATTTTTAACACAAAAAGATATCGTTGAAATAGGTGAATGGCTAAAAGGATCTAAACGATTTTACATTCAGCAATTTAAAAATGATGTAACTATGATTTCCTCTAAAATGAGCGCTATTAAACCCTATTCCAGAGATGAAATCCTTGATACTCTCAAAAAGGTTAAAACTTTTTTTGATTTTTCCAATGTGAGAGGAATATGAGCTTTCTTGATGAGGATACTTTAAAAGATATTGCACTTGCACAAAAAGTGATTACTAGTGAAGATGTGTCGGTTGTAGTTGTAGATTATGGTAAAATCTTGAGAAAAAAGAAAGGCCAGGGTATTAAACCATTTTTGGAAGTAATTGAGGAAATGGGGGATGAAATTCATGGTTCTGTTATCGGCGATCGTATACTTGGGAGAGCATCGGCTTTGCTTTGCCGATATTCAAAGATCAGGGCAGTCTATTCTCCACAGGCGACAAAGACCGCGATTGCTATTTTGATTATGGGTTCTATTCCTGCCCAGATTGAAAAGCTGGTTCCATTTATTAAAAATCGTGATGGTAGTGGTTTGTGCCCTTTTGAAAAAATGCTTGAAAATATTGATGAGCCAAAAAAAGCATATAATTTTTTAAAGGAAAAAGTTTTGAAATAAAACAATATCACTTTGTTCTGAGGATTATATTTATGGACTATGAACTTGGGATAATAGGTGCTGGTCCTGCTGGCTATAGCGCAGCTATTTATGCAGTACGTGCGGGTATCAAAACACTAGTTCTTGACAAAGGGTTTGGCGGTGGTCTTGCATCAATTTCACCAAATATCGAAAACTATGCAGGGTTTGAATCTATTTCTGGTATGGAACTTGCAGAAAAAATGAAGAAGCATGCGAGCAAATACACAAAAATAAATCTAAACGAAGAAGTGAAAGATATTTTAAAAAAAGATGATGGATTTGAAATCAAAACAAATAAGAAAAAATACAAACTTAAATCAGTAATTATCTGCACTGGAACAGAATACCGAAAGCTAAATGCTCCTGGCGAAAAGGAACTTGTAGGTAAAGGCGTTAGTTACTGTGCTACTTGTGACGGATTTTTTTTCAAAGATAAAATTGTAGCAGTGGTAGGTGGTGGAAACTCAGCTCTTATCGAAGCTATTTACTTGAAACAAATTGGTTGCAGAGAAGTTTATGTTATTCATAGACGTGACCAGCTTAGAGCAGAAAAAGCATATGTGAATGAAGCAATTAAAAAAGGAGTAAAAATTATTTACAATACACATGTAGAGGAAATAAAAGGTAAAAACAGAGTAGATTTTTTAGAAGTTCATGATATAAAAACTAATACAAAATCAAAAATCAACTTAGATGGCATTTTTATTTCAATTGGTGAAGAACCACAAAATAAGCTTGCTAAAAAACTTGGTGTAAAACTTGATGAAAAAGGATTTATTGTTGTTGATAGACAAATGAGGACAAATATTAAAGGATTATATGCAGCGGGGGATATAACAGGAGGACTTAGGCAGGTTATTACTGCAGCAGCAGAAGGTGCAATAGCAGCACTTTCTTCAACTGAGGCAGTTGGTAAAAAATATCCTTATTAATCAAGTTGTTTTATTGTTTCAAAATCTTTATTTTGTATTTTTTTAACTAATTTATCTGCGCTATTTTTAATAATATTAGTAATTTTCCCAGACATTTTTTTAGGTTGAATTCCGATAAAAAGTATATTTTCTACATATTGCTCAAGATAATTAATCAAAATAGATACAGGTATTCCATGTGTGCTGATATGCATAACACCAATCTTCTCTTTTGGAATAATTCTTATATTTCCTGGCTTCATTCCCATATCTACCGCATCGACAATAATAAGGATTTTAGGTTTTTTTTGTTTTACAAAACCTGTATAATTTTCTGGGATAATGCCACAATCAACGGCTTCAATATTTGTTTTTTTTAAATAATCTGCGACATAAGGACCTACTGCATCATCACCCCCATCACGATTTCCTATACACATTACAAGTAAGTCCATTGTAATTGTTTTAACAAAAATTGTTTGATAAACTTTACTTATCTTTAAAATAATTGCAAAAAAGAGATGAAAAATTTCATTTCTATTAATAATATTTTATTAAAAATTTATAAATCTTCAAATTCTACAACTGAGTAGATATTTTCTCCTTTAAGTTTATCTCTACCTTTTAGATCAACCAGCTCAATAATAAATGCGCATTCAACAATATCTGCCCCAAGTTTTTTTAGTAAATTTCTTGCCGCTTTGGCAGTTCCAGCTGTAGCAATAAGATCGTCTACGATAAGTATTTTTTCACCTTTTTTTATCGCATCCTTATGAATCTCTATTTTATCTTTTCCATACTCAAGAGTATATTCTTCAGATTCACACTCAGCTGGAAGTTTTCCAGGTTTACGCACTGGTACAAAACCACAACCTAGAAGATAAGCAAGTGGCGCTCCAAATATAAAACCTCTAGATTCAATTCCGATAACTTTGTCAATATTCTTATCTTTGTATCTATCATAAAGAAGGTCGATTGTTTCTTTAAAACCCTGTGCGTCTTTGAGAAGTGTTGTGATGTCACGAAACATTATCCCTTGCTTTGGCCAATGTGGAATAGTACGTATTTTAGATTTTATAGACTCAGATACATAGTATATATTTTTTTTATCATCCATATATACCATCAATATAAATCTGTATATTTATAGATTAAGCAAAAAGCTTTTTTAGTAATTTCTATTCGCAAGACCTATGGCAGTTAAAATAGGTATAATAGGTGGCAGTGGGCTCTATAAAATGGGAATAATAAAAGATACAGAAGAAATAGATGTTAACACTCCATTTGGAAAACCATCAGATAAGATAACAATAGGTAGGATTGAAGGTATTGAAGTTGCTTTTTTGCCAAGGCATGGAAAGGGGCATCTATATCCACCTCACAATGTAAACTATAGAGCAAATATTTTTGCAATGAAAGAATGTGGAGTCGAGTATCTTGTGTCTACTGCTGCTGTCGGTAGTCTTAAAAAAGAAATCAAACCTTGTGATTTTGTAATCGCTGACCAAATTATAGATAGATCTTTTAAACGTGCAAACACTTTTTTTGAAGATGGAATTGTTGCACATGTAGCATTTGCAGATCCATTCTGTAAAAATCTATCAGAATTATCATACAAAGCTGTAAAAGAACAAAAAGTAGATGTTCATAGAGGCAGTTATATTTGCATTGAGGGACCACAATTTTCAACACGAGCAGAATCAAATCTGTATATATCGTGGGATGCGGATGTCATTGGAATGACATTAGCACCCGAAGCAAAACTAGCACGCGAAGCAGAGATGTGTCTTTGTAGTATTTGTACTGTTACTGATTATGACTGCTGGTTTGAGGAAGAAGAGGATGTAAATGTTAGTAATGTTGTTGAAAACTTAAAAAAGAACGATAAAAACACAGCTGAAATAATTAAAAGACTCATACCAAGAATTAAATATGATAGGTCCTGCATCTGCAGAAATGCCTTGGATGGTGCAGTTATTACAAGTCCTGAATTAATAATGAAAAATGGGAATCTGCATGTTAATAAATTGTTACTTAAAAGATTTCTAGCCTGAGACTGTTTTTTTCTTTTTTAGATTTCTAACTGAAAAAACAAACAAAAAAAACCAGACTAATGCTGAGATAAAATCAGCAATAAATGATATCCAAAAATCCATATAAAAGAAATTAACTGTAAGAATAATAAGTCCAATCGTTGTAAAACTTGAAGTAAATAAATTCAGACTTGTTTTCCCACGATAAACATCGCGTAACTGTGGAAGTAGTATAAAACCAAAAGTAAAACTAACAACTGCGATTATAATATCATGGATATTTGGATAATGACCAAATAATTGTGTGATAATATCTTGAACCATTTTAAAGCAGTGGAACCATAGGGTATAAATAAAACTTATGCATCAGTAAATATTCATTTAAGGATGTTCTTATGGCTGATAAAATCAAGCTGGCACAAGGTGCTGGTGGAGAAATGATGGATAAACTCATTAAACAAAAAATTTTGAAATATTTTGGAAAAGGGGCAGAAAAGGGTGAGGTCTCTTTATCTATGCTTGACGATTCGGCTGTTATTGATGATATTGTTTTTAGTACAGATTCTCATACTGTATACCCTATTATTTTTCCTGGTGGAGATCTTGGGTCACTTGCCATTGCTGGAACAGTGAATGATATAGCTGTTATGGGTGCAAAACCCGTAGGGCTTTCCTCTGGTTTTATTATAGAAGAAGGACTTGATATTAAAGTTTTTGAAACTATTGTAAAAAGCATGAGTGAGACTGCAAAAATAGCTCGAGTTCCAGTTGTAACAGGTGATACAAAAGTTGTTGAAAAAGGTGCTATTCAAGAATTTATGATTAATACTAGTGGGATTGGTAAAAGAAGTAAATTTCTCGATAAAAATATAAAAGAAGTAAAACGATATCGTAGTTTTAAACCTCGATGGCTTCTTGATTCAAACCTTGAAGCCGGTGATAAAATTATTCTTTCTGGAAATATTGGCGAACACGGTGTTGCTTTGATGAGCTTCCGTGAAGGATATGGTTTTGAAACAGAGATTAAATCAGATGTTGCACCTATAAACGGTCTTATGGAGAAAGCAATGAGCATCGGTGGCGTTGTTTCAGCAAAAGATCCAACTCGTGGAGGACTCGCAAACACTATAAATGAATTTAGTGAAAAATCAAAAATAGGAATAATTATTTATGAAGAAAACATCCCAATCCCAAGAGGGGTTCGCTCAGCTTGTGATATGCTTGGTATTGATCCTCTTGAAATTGGAAATGAGGGAAAAGTGGTATTTGGTTTGGTCAAAGAAAAAGCAGAAGATGTTTTAAAAGAAATTAAAAAGAACCATTTAGGTAAAAACGCAGCAATTGTTGGGGAAGCAACAAACAAAATTAAAGGTGTTGTTCTTGAAACAACCGTCGGTGGAAAAAGAAACCTTCATAAACCAATTGGTGACCCTGTTCCACGAATTTGTTAGTTAAATATCACTTATTATTACATAAATTTTTAAATAGTATTTAGAATTACCAAGAACATAAGTCTTACTCTTTCGGAGGCAATGATTTTATGGCAAAAGGACTTCCAAAGTCGTTTAAAAAAGCTTTATGGGTATATCACTGTAACAGTGGTTCCTGTAATGGATGTGATATTGAAATTATAGCAGCTTTATGTCCTCGTTACGATGTTGAACGTTTTGGTATTAAACTAGTTGGGACCCCCCGTCATGCTGACGTAATGCTTGTTACTGGGCCTGTTACTCGCCAACTTGCAGAAAAAGTTAAACGAGTTTATGAACAAATGCCAGATCCAAAGGCTGTGATCTGCGTTGGAAACTGTGGAAATACGGGTGATGTTTTTTACGAGTCCTATAATCTTGTTGGTCCGATTAATCAAATTTTACCAGTTGATGTTCATGTAATTGGCTGTCCCCCGAGACCAGAGGCAATTATTAATGCTGTTGCACAGGCATGGGTTAAACTCGAATCATTGGAGGGTAAAAAATGAGTCCAAAAAAAGAAGATAAACAAAAAAATCCAGAAGATCTTGTAAATTATTTCAAAGATAAATTCAAAACAAATATTAAATCTGCAGAGATTAAAAAAAGAAAAGCAGGTTCTAAAAAAAATGAAACGTCCACAATTTGGATGAAAGTTCAAAAATCAGCACTTAAAGATGTGATAAAGTATCTTATTGACTATCAATTTCCACATCTTCCTGTGGTATCGGGCAATGATTTAGGAAAGACAATAGAACTCATTTATCATTTCACAGTAAACTTTGGTACAAGAATGGATGAAATTAACCTTCATATCTCTGTGGATTTACCAAAATCTAAACCAGAGATTGAAACTATTTGTGATTTGATTCCAGGTGCTTTAGTAACTGAACGTGAGAAACAAGAAATGCTTGGTGTAAGAATCATTGGGATTCCTGATGCTCGTAAATTGTTTTTACCTGATGATTGGCCTGAAGGTATATATCCATGGAGACGTGATGAAACAGGTCCTGAAAAATATTACAAAAATTTACATGAGGTGAAAAAATGAGCCCGGAGACAACATCTAAAACAACTTACCATCTCCCTATTGGTCCGATTCATCCGGCTTTAAAAGAACCAGTTCATTTCGAATTTGAAATATCAGGGGAACGTATAATTGATGTAGATGTAAAGCTTGGTCACGTTCATAGAGCAGTTGAGTGGGCTTCACGTAAGCGTAATCCAGTTCAAATATTGTATTTAGCAGAGCGAATTTGTGGTATTTGTTCTTATTGTCATCCAATTGCATTTTCTCTCGCAGTTGAGGCAGCAGCAGATATAGAAATTCCAGAGCGTGCCGAATATATTCGGGTGATTCAGGGTGAGCTTGAACGTATTTGTTCACATACTTTGTGGGCTGGTGTTGCTGCACATGAAATAGGTTTTGACACCGTTTTGTTTTTTACGTGGGAAATTCGTGAAAAAGCACTTGATCTTACTGAATATTTGACAGGTAATCGAGTAACAAAAGGAATTACCATGATAGGTGGTGTACGTAGAGATATTACAAAGGATATGATCCCCCGTATTCAGAAGGATCTTAAATTTTTCAAAGATAATTTCCAGAAACTTGCACATATTTTCCTTGATGACAAAACCTTTAAAATGCGCAGTCAAAACTGTGGTATTTTAACAAAAGAAGACGCCTTAAAGCTTTGTGCAGTTGGTCCAACAACACGCGCATCAGGCGTTAAAAAAGATGTCCGTGTTGATACCAGTTATTTTGCTTATGGCGATCTTGATATAGATTATATAACTCCTGATAAACTAACTGGTAAAGTAAATGGCGATGTATACGATCGTATTATCACAAGGCTTTTAGAAGTAAAACAATCAATAGAATTAATTGAGCAATGTATTGATAAAATGCCGGCAGGTGACATCGTTGCAGAACCAAAGATCCCAAAATTACTTGCACAGCTTAAAAAAGTAAACGGTGAAG
>Ga0209536_100007756_pt1 | contig 16250 bp, 11 predicted proteins | sample DeeMarSeWOR28_12_FD_187461 | JGI IMG/M metagenome (GOLD analysis project Ga0209536, IMG submission 187461) | Marine sediment microbial communities from White Oak River estuary, North Carolina - WOR-2-8_12 (SPAdes) (version 2) | ecosystem: Environmental > Aquatic > Marine > Intertidal zone >...
ACCGTTCAGGTACGCCTCGGAACCAACACCCTGCGGTTGCCAGGTGGCACGCCCATTTTCGTGGTCTCGTGGCAGCAATTCATGAAATATCCGGGCTAGAAGTTGGAGAGCAAGGTCAGCGGCACGCTGTCAAAGTACCTATGATATAGTCAGGAAGGAGATATTTACAAATTGTTTGTCGAAGTCTTTTTTGCTTGAATCATTGTCCTGTTATTTGCTAGAGTAAGAACAGATGCATGTTTTGGCGCACGCGCAATTTCTTCCATGACCTTTTCTGTGCTTCGCTTACCATGGTGAAAACCCGACAGAGCCTCCGGCTTGGTTACGAAGAAGTGGGCAAGTCCATCAAGAATGGAATTCCTTCCACTGGCGGAACGTAATAATTGAGTCATTACAGTTTGCCTGTCGCGTCCAGGATGCAGAATGCTCGACTCCTAACAATATAGATGAGCTTCTTTGGATAGGAGAGCCATGATTCAGAGATATCTCATTACCTTACAACTTTCTCCCCAAGAAAATAGTCTCGAATACGTCAAAGGACTGCCAGGATTGAAAGAACTGGAAATCGACGAAAGCTACGGTCTCATTCTCATAAGTCCCAAAAGGAGCCTCTACACGATCAGGGCCTCAGGAGACATTGACGCTGATAGATTGATCTCTTTGCAGCCGAAAGTAAAGGGGGTCCATGGTGACCCCAAGATCACTCCAATCTAGAAACCAAGAGAGCAAGGAGGGAGACATCATGGCAGCAAAAATCCCAGTCCTAATCCAGATGCGGCACACACCCGAACTGAGTGCCGCTATGGTGGCAGCCACTTTAGCGCCTACCACTGTGGAATCGATCACCGTGCCCGGCTTTTCCCTTGACCAGAGCTACACTCCTGTCAAGGTTCCTGATCGACAACCGCGGGAGCAGATTGACCACTTGGAGGTGGGCAGATTGTTCACCTTTGACCCACGGCCTGAGGTATCCACCTATCTCATACGGGGTGAGGTGGAGGACGAGGATGCACTGGAGAGGCTTGCTGATACGGTGGCTGCAGACCCAAATTGTGTGGGAGTGTTTTCGGACCCACGAATCAGCGCCATCGCAGTCTGTCCGGCCAATCCAGTGGGAAGTGATGAAGATGTGGAGACGCGTCTGCAAACCGCAAGTCTTCGCGGGAGAGGCATGGATGGATCCAACGTGCTGGTGGCCATTGTTGATACCGGTGTGAATCTGCAACACCTGAGCGATAGGGGGAAGAACCCCGGTTTTGATGCAGCAAAAAGCTGGACGCCTGTATCAGGTCTGGTACCGGGGAACATGCCCGTTGACCACGGGACCATGTGTGCCTTTGACGCATGCATTGCGGCCCCCAATTGCACTCTCCTGGACTACGCACTTCTCATGTCGCAAACCCCGGGTGGTTCGGCGATGGACGGCTTTTTGAGTGACGCGGTCAAGGGCTACAACAAGTTGTTGAGTTTGCTGATTGATGGACCTGAACCAGCACCACCTTTGGTGGTGAACAACAGTTGGGGGATGTTTCATCCAAGCTGGGATTTTGAACCAGGTCATCCCGGTAATTACAGCGATAACCCCGATCATCCCTTCAATATCATCGTTGAAAGTCTAGAGGATGCGGGGGCCGACATTCTCTTTGCCTCAGGGAACTGTGGTCCGACGTGTCCCGATGGCCGCTGTCAAGGGGTAACGCATCGACCCATTTATGGCGCAAACTCGCATCCGGGCGTTCTCTGTGTGGGAGCTGTCACAGTAGACAAGGTTCTGCTGGGCTACTCAAGTCAAGGGCCGGGTCGTCTGGAACGCGACAAGCCGGACCTTTGTGCGTATAGTCATTTTGAAGGCTCTGGGGTCTACGCGGCGGACGGGGGCACCTCCGCAGCCTGTCCCGTGGCAGCCGGTGTAGTCGCAGCCATTCGCAGTGTTTATCCACCTTCTGCAATCACGCCGGCCCAGCTTCGCAATACCCTGCGGCGCGGATGTGAGGATTTGGGTCAAGTCGGTTTCGACTATGGACATGGATTCGGCGTGATTGATGTGCCGGGGACCCTGAGCATCTTGGATGGAGGAAGAGTGAGGGAACTAAAGCTGGAAGAGGTAGCCGCCGAAACGCTAGAGGAAAATGGGGACACGGTGATGTTTCGCTTGAACATAGGAGATGCCTTGAACCTCGAGCTGGATGGGCCGCAAGGGGTTGATTTCGACATCTATGTCAGAAAGGGGGAGCAACCGACAACCACTGAGTACGACCATCGCGGCTATACGAGTTCAGCTGACGAGAAAATTAGAATCCAGCCTGTGGAACCCGGTGAATACTTTATCATGGTTCGATCTTACCGGGGCGCTGGAGATTTCAGTCTAAAGGCCTTTCTAGGATAGATTTGTCATTACCGCGCCGGGACGTAAGGCCAGAGATTATTTGCCTAAGAACGATTTCACATCCAGGGAACAGTGAGACCCCAGAAGTCGTTCTTGTTAGAAATGCTCGGGGTCGGGTGGGTGAAAAATTGGATCCAGCTGGCTTTCGTATGACCATGCGAGCCATGGATTCGCTCTTGGCTCGGTGGTCACTCGTCAAAAGTGATTGTATTGGTACAGGTGAGCTTAAGATCTAGCCCGGATATTTCCTGAATGGCTTGCTGCGACCGCAGATATGACCGTCCTTCCGGGCGTCCTCGCGCGTCGGACCCTGCGACGTACCGTTCAAGTACGCCTCGGATCCAACTCCCTGCGGTTGCCCGGTGGCGCTGCCATCTCCACGGTCTCGCGACGGCAATTCATGAAACATCCGGGCTAGCCCGAGTAATAGTAAACGGGTCAACTCTTCGTTTGATTCTTACGGTATTTCCAGCAAGCGTCAAAGCGAAGATTCCCCCCCATGACAGATAGCCGAGGTGTAAGGAGGTATTTCAATGGAACGGTCCGAGCCTCATATCACTACACTGATGCAATATGGACTCATCGCCCAGGGCTATCCGCTTCCCAAATACGGTGCAGACGGTGACTGGGGTGATGAAACCCAGAAAGCCTACGACGCTTATGTTGCGGCTCTCGCACCACCTGCACCTGCACCTCCAGAGCCGGTTCAATGGCCCACAGATGACATCGACGATCTCATACAATTTTATGGCCGACCGGATATAGAAAGGGGCATTGCGCCACAGTCGGTCCCTCTCACACTCCCCTATACCATGCAGCTGGCATGGGGGGGACGAGGGTGGATCTCTCGAGTTTACGTTCATGAACTTGTTCGCGACTCTCTGGAACTCGTCTTAACAAGGATTTTGGAGCGGTTGGGACCGGATGGTGTAAGACAGTATGGACTCAATCAATACGGCGGCTTGACCAATGTGAGGATGATGCGGGGCTCTCGATCGAAGATTTCAAGACATTCTTTCGGTATTGCCATCGATATAAATCCCAGCGAGAATGGTCTGAGAACTCCTTGGCCGGAAAAAGCCACTATGCCCGTTGAGGCCATTGAATGTTTTGAGGAGGAAGGTTGGATTAGCTACGCGAGAGTGCGAGGCATAGACGCAATGCATTTCCAGGCCACCTCAAACTATGTGGGAAACTGACACCGTGGTTCTAGGCAGAGAAATCGATCTTAATAATAATGTGGACAAAGGGTATAGAAATAAGACTGACATAAATAAATAATAATACTGAAAAGGAGGGTAAAATGCAGTTTATTCATTTAAGTGATCTTCATTTTCATCGGGCTAACAAAGACAACAAAAAGATAAATGATACTCTTAAAGTTATAAAAGATCGGTATACCAATCACATTTTAATAATAACAGGTGATATTGTAGATGATGGACATGAAACACAATATGAACGTGCTTTCAATGCCCTGAAACCCTTCAAAGGGCGTATATTCATATGTCCTGGAAACCACGATTTTGGCGCGGCTGGAAATTTTTTCAGTCGGGAACGGGCAAAACGCTTCGACGACTTTCTTTCGATTCCACTTGAACAGGGTGGTACATTCACAGGAGACCGAACACCGGTTGTCAATATATTGGAGGAGAATAATGAGCGAGTGAAGTTGATAGCCCTCGATACCAACTTGGAGACAGAGCATCCTTTTGACTTTGCTTCCGGAAGGGTAGGAAGAACGCAAAGATCGGCCCTGGACAACATATTAGAGAGCACTGCGACACGGGATATGGTGAAGATCCTCTTTTTTCATCATCATCCCTTCATGCACAATAATCCCTTCATGGAACTCAAAGATGCGCGCAAGTTCATCCGTATCATCTTTAGCAGAGTTGATGTGGTCTTGTTTGGTCATAAGCATGTGATGGGGAAATGGGAGAATGCCTGTGGCATCCCCTATATCCTTGCTTCAGATAACTCTCCCAGTAAAGACTGGGCCCGTGAAATCACCGTGGAGAAAGGCATAGTTAGCGTGGCCGATGTTTCAATTGCGAAGTCATAAATGGGGACGTCGGTGAAATAGTGATAGTTATGTTCAATACGGGGACCTGGTGTATACGTTCTAATCTTTCATTGGAGTGTACGACTCCACCACCAGGCTTTTTAGGTGTATGATGAATGCCAAGCTATCCAATCCAACCGCCGAATTGAGAGATCGCTATGGAATTATCGTGATCGGTTCAGGCTACGGCGGTTCAATCGCTGCAGCCAGGCTCGCTGCTGCAGGCCATGAGGTCTGTATTCTGGAGCGAGGAAAAGAGTGGATCCCAGGGGAGTTTCCGGATGAAATCGATGAAGTAATAGCCCAGATGCGGACTACAACCAATCCATTGGGCCTCTATGACTACCGTGTCACCGACGACGTAGATGTTTGCGTAGGTTCCGGGCTTGGTGGGACATCATTAATTAATGCTAATGTCCTCTACAAGCCGGACCCAGATATCTTCGACCAGTCACCATGGCCGGATGAAGTCCGTATGGATGGGGACAACGGCAAACTGGATACCTACTACGACCGAGTAAACTCCATGCTACAGGGTTCGCCAATCCCAGAGGATGAGCTGCCCTTGAGGAAGGTAGAGGCTCACAACAAATCAGCAGAGGACCGGCCTGGTCAATTCAGTACGCTCAACCTAGCGGTGAACTTTGACAAGTATGATGACGAGCCCAATCATGTGGGTGTACGTCAGAATCGTTGCATTCTCTGCGGAGACTGCGTCACTGGATGCAATGTGCGTTCCAAGAACACGCTGTACATGAACTATCTTCCTCTTGCCAAAAATCATGGAGCCTTCATTTTCACGGGAATGGAGGTGAACCACATTAGCAAGGCTGCCGGTGGAGGTTATTTTGTCCATTGCACCTTCTACTCAGACAAAGAAGGAGGCAGTGCATCCAAGCTTGTGCACGCAAATGTCGTTATCCTCGCCGCCGGAACGTTGGGTTCAACCCAAATTCTGCTGAACTCTCGCGATAGAGGTTTGGCAGTATCTGAAAAGCTCGGGCACCGTTTCTCGGGAAACGGAGATTTGTTCGGCGTAGGATACAACAGCGAACAGCGTAGTGATGTGCTCGGTTTTGGCAATATCAGGGACAAGCGTGCAAAGATTCGCGTGGGCCCAACAATTCTCGCCGGCATCGACTACCGAAAGCAACCGGATCTACAAGACCGATTCGTCATCGAAGAAGGGGCTTTTCCCAGAGCCTTAGTGGACGCACTGCGCTATATCCTGCCCAAGCTCAGTGCCGCCGCTGGCTATGACACCGACTTTGGGGTGGCTGATGAGTTATCTGAGGCTGGACGGATTGTTAGGGACCTTACTCGCTACGACGTGAAGGGCGCCCTCAACCACACCATGGTGTACCTGGGCATGGGTCATGATGGAGCAGCCGGGGTACTTGCCCTTGATCCGGATGGCAATATTCGTATCCACTGGGAGGCTGGCCCCTCTGAGTCAATTTACCAGAAAATTAGTGATGAGATGAAGCAGCTAACTGCAACTCTCGGTGGTACGTACATAAAAAACCCTCGGTGGACTCCCTTCTTTGGCCGGAACCTCATCACGGTGCACCCCTTAGGGGGTTGCGGGATGGGCAGGAGTGCCGATGAAGGTGTCGTTGATCACAGGGGGCGGGTCTTCGATCCTTCACACGTCGCATCAGGATCTGTGCATGAGGGCCTTCTCGTAACTGATGGTTCCATACTTCCAACGTCGGTGGGAGTAAACCCGATGTTTACCATCTCCGCTCTATCAGAGCGGATAGCCGATCTGCTCATCGATGATACTGCGGTGAACAAGAAGCCCAGAGAGGGTAGCCTGCCAACCGCAGTCGAGATCACACCCCCCGTAGGCATGGAATTCACTGAAGAAATGAGAGGTTATTTCACAGAAAGCGTGAAAAATGCCAAGACACCGGAGGAATTCAAAGAAGCCGAAGAAAGGGGAAAAGAAGAGGGGAATCATCTCAGTTTCAAACTCACCATATACATTGATAATGTCAACAGCTTTATTACCGAATCTGCCCACGAGGCTCGCGCCGTGGGTTATGTAGCGATGGGACATTCGAAGTACACTGTCGAACGGGGTCGATTTAATCTCTTTATTAAATACCAGCAGAATCATACCAAGCGGATGCTCTACTCACTCCGGTTCAAAGGCGATGATGACCAGGATTATCTCCTGGAAGGCTACAAAGTGATTAGAGATGATCCCGATATTGATAGCTGGGAGATATGGAAAGACACGACAACTCTCTTCACCACTCTTTACAAGAGTACGGCAGCCTCGGATGATGCCGTTGTGGGGCAAGGTGTAATTCGCATACATTTGCAGGACTTTCTCAGGCAATTGACTACGTTTCGCGTTCGTTACTCGCCTGACTCCCGTACGAAGGCACGGACCATGAAAAAATTCATGTCCTTCTTTTTCGGTGAACTCTGGGAGACCTACGTGAAAAACCTTATCCCTGAATTGGAGTGAGCGTTATCCACAGATTGGACGACGAATTATGGGCACGACGTAGGGGAAGCCGGCAAGATTATAAGTTCCTTGAACCAATGCTTTCCCAATTCTGCAAGAAAGAGCTCGCGACAGCAATTCATGAAATATCCGGGCTAGTATGACTAAGCAACTTAGTTCGTCCACCGCTAAAGATGGGATATTCAATCCACTGGAGGATGTTTGAAAACGATTGAGATCACAGCATTCGACTTGGCTCAGCGGTACGTGGGTGTCAGGGAGGTAGCTGGTTCGGCCTCTAATCCGCAGATTCTTGCCATGCTTCGGCTCGATCAGGAATGGCCGGAAGGCGACGACGTACCATGGTGCTCAGCGTTCATGAACTACATTGCTTGGCTTTTGCGACTGCCACGGTCGAAAAGCTTGAGGGCCCGTTCTTGGCTCCTGGTCGGTCGTCCTCTCAGCCTCGAGGAGGCCGCCGCCGGCTTTGATGTAGTTATTTTGAAGCGGGGCAAAAGCAATCAACCCGGTCCAGATGTGATCGAGGCACCGGGTCATGTGGGTCTATTCGCTGGGCGCGAAGGAAACCGCATCCTGGTGCTCGGCGGAAATCAGTCCGACGCTGTAAACGTAAAAGGATTTCCGGCAAATCGCTTGCTCGGTATTCGACGCCTAGTTTGAAAATGCACCAGCGAGCGCATTCCCCGTAGTCGGCCTGAGGCGGACGGGGTTAGCGAGCGAACTACAATAAAATGGACTCATTCCTATCAATCTTAGTCAATATAAGCCCACCAGGAGAAGGAGAGAAGGCCCCATGGACTGCGCGCAAACGGTAATTTTCGCGATTCAGACTGGCGTAAGGCGTTACGCTGCGGGTCGGAAGCCTACGTCGAAGCGACAATGGACCGGCCGCTCATCCTGCCTTTGCCGAGCGGCCCTGGCATCAGCCCAGCGGCTGCCGCCAACTTCTTCGCCAACGATCCAAAAGGCAAGATCATTGCCGCGCGACACGAAAACGAACACATTCGAATTCTCCTTGCCGCTGCGAACGCGTGTTCACTGGGTCCCGATGGAGAAGAAGCATTCACACAGATCTACAACGCATATCTACGCGAATCTGAACCCGGGTTGATGAGATCAAAATGGTTATGGTCAAATAGCGAAAATGGGGTCAAGTCACGACATTGGGCATTTTGTGGTGATGGCATTGGAGCATTTGCTTCTTAGGCAAAGACGACATTCGTGGAGGGATAGGTAATGGCAGATATTGTAGAACATTTCAAAAAGGGAACCTTTGAGCAGCACTATTGGTTGCCCGCTCATGACAAAAGACGTCAATCTTCATTGTTCAGAAAAAATAAGAAGTTTATCCGCGACGAATGCGGGGCTCCTTGCTGGGTTTGTGGTTCTAAAAAAGACCGCGAAGTGCATCACGTGTTTGAGTGGTCATTTTGGAATGCATTGCATCCGGAAAAAGTAACGAATATTTTGAAAGCAATTGAGTTTTATGATGATGACTATATTAGCAAAGCAAATTATCCAAAAAAGCTAAGAGATAGAATGAGAAAGACAGAACAATCTAAACCTGTCATTAATACTCCAGATGATGTAAGAAACCTCGTTGTATTTTGCCGTAAGCACCATCGACTTAAACTAACCGGCATACACACGATAACATTTCCCATTTGGTTGGCTATCTCTGCTGTTCCTGCAAAAGGAGGAATCCTCACAAGAAAACAAATTCTAATGGCAGCGGAAAGGGTAAGAAAGATTGATGAAGAACTGGCTTCATTAGCCGAAAACAACTATAAACCATATAGGACTTAAGACAGAAGACAAAATGAAAAGAACCATGTTGATTTGGAGAGAAAGAAGGGCGTTAGGCGAGGAAGCATTTGGAGTAATAAGGTTGGCCTGACATAGGTAAGAGACGGAGGAGATGATGGCATATCATTTTAGGAATCTTGTTTTTGAGGGAGGGGGAGTAAAGGGCATCGCTTACGTGGGGGCAATGCAGGTACTCGATGAAGAAGGCATTCTTCCGGAGATAAAAAGAGTGGGCGGGACCTCGGCAGGAGCCATTAATGCGACTCTTTTTGCTCTCGGTTTTACCAACATCCAGGTAAGAAATATCTTGAAGAAACTGAATTTCAACAACTTCATGGATGACAGCTGGGGTGCGGCTCGGGATACGAAGCGACTTTTAGATAGGTTCGGTTGGTACAAAGGCGATTTCTTCCATGAATGGATCGGCAGGCACATCAAAAAGAAGCTGGGTGATCCTTATGCGACTTTTCAAGATCTCAAAGAGGACAAAAAGCCAGAGCTTTATGTGTATGGCACAAATCTGAGCACCCGATTCGGGGAGGTCTTCTCCCACGAGCACACCCCAAAAACTCGCATTGCAGACGCGGTGCGGATCTCAATGTCGATTCCTTTGTTTTTCTCGGCAGTAAGGAACGCAAGAGACGACGTCTATGTGGATGGAGGCCTGCTTAATAACTATCCAGTGAAGTTATTCGATCGGGCGAAATACATCAGCCCGGAGAACCAGAAGAAGATGGCGATAAAAACAGACTATTACGAGAAAGAGAACAAACGCTTTCTCAAGAAACACCCATCAAGCAGTCCATACATTTACAACAAGGAGACACTTGGCTTTCGGCTTGATTCCAAGCAGGAAATTGGTGTCTTTCGCTATGGAGCCGAACCCGCACATCAGAAGATTGATGATTTTTTCGATTACATCAAGGCTTTGGTAACTACAATCATTGAAAATCAAGGTAACACTCATCTTCATAGCGACGATTGGCAGCGGACAATCTACATTGACACCCTTGGCGTTGGGACCACTGATTTCGATCTGTCCGATACGATGAAGAAAAAACTCGAAGATTCTGGTGTCAAAGGGGCTAAAGCGTATTTCAAATGGTTTAATAGCGCTAAGAGCAAACCTGTCAATCGTCCCTAATTTCAACATCCATTCTATGATGGCCAGATCAGTCGACATCTTTCAGGTATTAGTCCACGCCTCCTGTAAACAAGTCATAGAGCCTTTTATTCAGTTCAACATCCACCGCACCTTGACGCACTCTTTCAAAGAATAGGGATCTAATGGGATCGTTCATTACTCGGACTATGCGCCGAAATGTACTTTTGTCCTTGTATTCGAAATAGGGATCCATGGTGGCAAAGACGGAGTAGAAGAAGTTGCCCACATAGTATTCTTTATCAAGTCCAAAGGCCATTGTGGGAACAATATCGGGCACATTCACCCAATCCTGGTACAAGGTTCGGTCACCCAGAAGATGGATCTCTGGCTTCCCAAAAGCTTTTACCGCAAGCTCCATGTATTCACTCACCATGGGATCCAGCCCCATCTTGGCGGCTCCTATCCAATCCAACGCGACCAGATCATCGCCACCGATTACGGTGTCGGTGTAATTTGGATCCTTATCGGCAAAGATGCCGAACGGGCCGTCCGCACTGGCATGCGCGTCTATGAAACCAAAATGAACCGGGAAGTGCTTTAGATAATCAATTGTGGTGGAGAATATGTCGCGTTCGCAATGATATTCCTTGAATTTGTTCTCTGCAGGCAAGGCTCCATAGATGTTCTTTATGGTCAGAGTATAATAGGCATACGAGTGAGTCTTATTCTTCGCAAAAGAGATCCTGAAGTCGGCATTCTTCCAGGCTGTATTGACATAGTGCTTACCCAGTTTGCCGGAAAAGTCATAGTCTTCCAGATCTAAAGATAGGTCGATGATGTCATAGTCCTCTCCAGCAAGGCCGATTCCATCCAACCCGATGTAGTTAGCTACTGTTTGGACCTCTCTGTTCGTGAAGAAGGTGCCATAAGTGCTTCGGGCCTCGGCTACACTGATGTTGCTATATCCTTCCTGATGCATGCGGTTTATTAACGATTCAATTAGTTGTGGATCGGTAAAGGTCGTGCGGTCTTTTAGAGAATACATGAACATAAAATTGGGTTTGATGATTATGCTGAAATCTTCCTTGTTTTTGCCAGATCTGCTCCAGGCAGAATCAAGTTTGCCAAAGAAATCAGTCAATTCAATTACCTCAGTCAAAGCCCTAAATTTGTCAGGGTTCTTTACAGCTGCAATAGTTGCTGTCCGATCACAATCGATGCTACCCAGGTTGAGGGCATCCATGTTTTCTTCCAGGGCAAGGTGACTTGCACCCGCAGCGTCTGGCAATGCAACGATGCGACGCTGAAACACAGCATTTGGGTAATGGTCATTGTTGATTTCCAGAAGGACCTGCTGAGGAAGCGGGAACTTGTCACCCTCTTCTCTGTGAAGCAGACGAAAACGGTCTCCTTTTATTTCCAAGTCCAGCCAGGCAATGAGATCGACTATTTTTCCCAATTGTTCTTCAATCTTATCCACGATAAAATCGCTACGGTCTTCTCTTAGCACATCCGTGCGGACATGCACGGTTAGACTGTTCTGGGTGGGATCGATTGCGCAGAAATAGTTGTAATACAGGCTAGGCCATCTGATATTCTTGAACGTGGAGACTTCAGCTTCCCCGAGCGTTGAAGATGTATCGACCGTGAACGTGGTTTTCTGTGAGCCCGTGCCCAACCTGATCTCTCCTTGCTGAATTTCTACTCTGTGCGGTATCAGGTGCATTCCGAGGGTGTCAAAGTGGGGCAGCCACTCGCGAATTTCCTCTGCAAATTCTCTGGCAACGTGCTTCTTGTAGTTGGGTATCAGAGCAAAAGGCATATCCTGACCGGGAAACGGCACAGCTCTGAATCTGATTTCAATCTTGGCGTTGACTTTCTCAAGATGTTGGGGCAATGTGTCTTTGCTCATGTCGCTGAAGCTGGCCCGTAAACCGTTCGTGATCTCAATCAGTTCCCCCTCGAACAAATATGTTCCCCGTTCAACGTCCAGGCTTAAGTTTTCTATTCTATGCTTGCTCAAGACATAGCGTAGCCACTCGTTCTCTCCTTTGTCGATCAAAAGGGCGATATCCCAAAAAGTTGTTTTGTCGCCCCAGGGAAACCCCTTATCGTGAATGCCTGAGAAGAGGAAAAAATCCTTCAATTCGCCCCCGAGAGAGAGGCGACCGTTTAGAACAAGGTTTTCGTAGGAGGTATGGTAGAAAGGGCTACCATCCTCCAGATAAGTATTACGGAGTTCACCATACACAAAGGTGAAGTACTGGGAGCGAACGCGCAGTCGATCCAGGAGACTTCTGCAGTTGGTTACCTTCATGGAGGCAATCATGGCAGGCAGATCGGCAATATGGTATATGAGAATGCCTGAGCCAAAGAGCTCACCGTCTGTAGGCGTTTTCCGGTAGACCCGAGTGAAAAGGGTTGTCATATCCTCGAACAGATCGATTTTCCCGGGATCGTCATAAATGATCTTATATCCATCCAGATAGTAGTCCTGACCGTCGCGTCCGGTAAAAGAGAACGTGTAGGTTATGCGTCTCTCTCCCGTAACCCCGTCCGGCTGGAACAAGTTGAACTCGCCATTTCTTATTTCCAAATTCTTCCCCAAGGAGGGACAGGATACTCTCCCTGTCATTTTGGCGGTGCGGCCGGATATCTTTATGAAATCTTCAACATCTTTGATATCGATGTTCACCCAGAATTGCAGGCGATTATTGCGCTTCTCACCTCTTTTGAACCCCTCCTCGAAATCATCTATACCCTCGGCAAAATAGCCCCATAAAGTCTCCTCCATTAGTAGGCCCGGTCTTGTTTGATTTGACATGGTGATCCTCCTGCATTGAAAGAAATCCGTCAGCTCCAATTTAAATCAGAGTAGACTCAGGAATTCCTTCCTAATTTCCTATAGATGGTCTCTTTCTTCCTCTTTGTCGTTTCGTCCTCGGTGAACGTTAGCCACTCTCCATTGAATGTCATTATCCTCATCTGGATATTGGCCGGCGCAGAAGATAGGGTGGACAGAAATATGAAAAATGCGAAATACAATATTTTCCTTTTAATCCGTGATCCTGCCCTAGATCTTCCGGAAAGAAATGCAGGCTTTCAAGGCCGAGCCCAAAAACTCTTGGAAGAGATTTAACAGCTTTTCAAACAGTAGAATCGGAAATACGCGTGTGTCAAGAAACGTTTGACGACGGTAGTTTCCCTCCCAGTTTTTTTTGATGGGTCACTCCTATCTGTAACTACTCCTTTCAGTGCCACCTGAAGTGTCCGAATTCTTTACTCAATGTTATCTTGCCTTTATTTCATCTGGTCGAACTGGACACTTTTCCTGGAAGTTAATCTTATTCATATCAACCGACGAGCTGCCTGCTGCCGGTGAATCACTTGGCAAAAATAACTATACTGTTCGCTGGGATAGTTATCCTCGCTGAGGCTGGCAGGCGGTGCACGCCCCAACCGTTTGCCTCTACTCCCCCGCCGTTGCCCGACACCCACGGATTGACCCAGTTGTCATAGACATCACTGTTAAACTCTTCTCGCCAGTACCCTCCTATGGGAAAACCTATTTGGTAGTTGAAGTAGGTTGATTCATTCAGACTCGCTACCACAACCACGTCGTGGCCAAGGCCTGGAACCCAGCGATGGAAGGCGAGAATGCGATTGTCGTTATGCACATGGAATACATTGATTCCTTTACCGCGCAGGCCCGGTAAGCGATTACGGACACCTAGGAGTTCCCGGGTAAAACGCAGGAAGTCCGTCATAACTTTGACCCCCTGCATAAGTCCTCCCCACCAGATTTGTAAGGGACTACTCGGCTCGTCATGCCACTGTTTATCTTCCAGAAATTCCTGGCCCATGAAGATATGCGGAATGCCCACCGCCGTCAGAGTCAGGCCCAATGCCACCCGGGAGCGGCTGCGTGCATACCAGGATTGGCTGTTTGAACCGTCGGCAAGTCTGGGTATTCGCAAGTCCCGGTCTTTGCGCACGATGTCATGGTTTTCCGAACATTGGACGGCCCGCCATTTATCGCTGAGCACGGGTGAGGCCAGTTCGCGGCCGATGCGGCCCATATCCACAAATGCCCCGACACCTTGAGATGCCTGACTGATGGCGTAGCGGACCGCGTCCCGTAGGCCATCATTCTGGGTGGCATCAAAACCTGCGCCATTTTGGGAAGTAGGGCGGACAATCGCCTCCTCAACCGGCCAGCTCTCAGCAATGTGGATCGCTTCGGGTTTGATGTAATGGCAGGTGTCAGTCACGTACTTACAGAATCGCCATCCGTGTTCGCCGCCCTCGTTCTTAATAACGCTCACCTCATCGTAACGAAACCCATCACAGTGATATTCAGTGAGATAGAACAGGGCATTGTCGATCAGAAACTGTTTGACATTACTGTTCCAAAAGGCGAAGACCAGACCGCCGGCCCAGCCACGGTCGGTGAAATAAAGACTGTTGTTTTGATTGTCGTCAGGTTGTCGGTCGAAAAAATAAATGCTCCGATCGCCGAAATCACCACCGGCATGGTTGTAGACGACGTCGAGGAGTACAGCAATGCCATAGACATGACACATGTCGATCATCATTTTCAATTGATTGGCAGTACCCTGTATGTCTTCCAGGGTATATGGCTGGAAGCTGGGATCGATTGCCAGGAGTTTCTGGTTGACGCTTGCCAGATAAGCGGTGAGATCTGGGTCGGTATCTTTAACTCCATAATCGGTTTCTGGCGAAAAGTAATCGACGCCATTATAACCGAGGCTGAACATTGTCGGAAATTCTACCACTGGCAGAGGCTGGATAGCGTTGATCCCGAGAGCTTTCAAATACGGCAATTTCTCGATGACGTCGAGAAAGGTGCCATTGTTTCTGTTCGCGGGGATATACCAGGTACCCACGTGGAACTGGTAGATCGTGAGTTCATGGAAGGGTGGAGGTTTGAATCCTTGATCATGCCAATGGAAGGCCTTGGGATCCCAAACAAGGCACTGGCAATCCGGCCACATGGGATCATCGGTCAGGTCTCGGGCATAGGGGTCGCGCTTCAGACCTTCCGTGCCACCCAGAGGCCCTTTCACCCAAAACATATAGCGGTCGCGGTGCTTCAGACCGGGAATGAAGCCTCCCCACATGTCTCCTTCGAGTTCTTGGAGCTCGCCTGACTCGGTGAAGTTCCAGGTATTTTCAGTAGATTTCTCAAAATTCCAGAGAACCCGTACCTCGCGGGCAGAGGGCGCCCAGACCCGAAAAGTTACTCCGTTGGCGATCAAATTTGCTCCCATGGGTGTCTGAGGCGTAATATGTTCTTGTGAAAGGGGCATCGATATGATCCTCCGTTCTGCATATACTACCAGCATTCAGCCGGATAGTTGTAACTTAGCCATTAAAAACAGTCACGGATCTATCTTGTAGAGGTGTCTACTTCAATCAGCATTTGCCCAGGAAAATCGAGGTGAGAATGCGGACTTGACCAGTCTAGCGTGCGCCTCATTAGAAAGATTTGGGCTAGATTTAGACTACAAGAAAAAGGTAGGACTTGCAAGGAAAAACGCCCCCACTGACCAGACCATCACGAGGCCAGCGGGGGCTCGGGCAAGGGGTTACTGATACACGTGGTTGGTTGGTGTAAACAGCATACCAATGCCCGCTATTTTTCATACTACATAAAGCGGGATCTCCGCAATACGTAAAACCACCATTTTGAAACAAATCGGTGTTCTCATGGAGTGAGGTCGAAATCAAAGGATCGAGCGATATGAAGACCTACCCGATTGCTAGGAAACTCCATCTATAATCCATATCGCCAGGATAAGCATGCTGTCTCTGGAGACAAAATATTTAACGGCGACAAAATTGTCAAAAAGGTGTTAGTGTAAGTTTCCGATCGTATGCTTAGGATTTCATCTCGTAACGCTTTAAAATGTAATCGTTCTAAACAGGGTGTCAGATCCATTTGGATCAGATATGCGGGAGTCAAGATAAGAAGATGAGATCTCAAATTATTGGTACTTCCTAGGATTCAAGATACATAGCAGCTACGTTTATATCCGACCTTATTGGGGTGACTACTATATTTGATAACAGACTCTCGTGGGGTAGAGTGTGGAGTATGGAGTATGGAGTATGTAATGTACATTCCTTGGTGTCAGTATGGACTTTAGATCATTATCTAAAGACGGCTGCGATTTATTTGACTTCCTTTTTCAGAGCAAGCTTGTCGAAGATGAGCCTATAGGCAACATAATACTTGTAAATGTTGCTGACGTACTGAACCGTCTCACGGCCAATCCTTTTGGCAGCTACAATTTCAACATTTCGAAACCAGACATTGGGATCGAGACCCATCTCGCGGGCCTCCTTGCGGAGTTCGGCCACTTTGGCTGGACCGGCATTGTAGCTG
>Ga0209536_100007757_pt1 | contig 16246 bp, 19 predicted proteins | sample DeeMarSeWOR28_12_FD_187461 | JGI IMG/M metagenome (GOLD analysis project Ga0209536, IMG submission 187461) | Marine sediment microbial communities from White Oak River estuary, North Carolina - WOR-2-8_12 (SPAdes) (version 2) | ecosystem: Environmental > Aquatic > Marine > Intertidal zone >...
ACAAGAAACCGCAGAAGATAGAGAAAGATCTAATGGAGTTACTTCCGAACCATCTTTGGAACGATTATGCCCGATTGATTGGTGCGCATGGTCGACGAACCTGCAAGTCACGTCGTCCAATTTGTATCGAGTGCTCACTCAACAAGCTGTGTCCATCAGCTGAGTTAGAAGGATGATGTTTCTAAGTGGACTTTAGGAAACAACTTATCTGGATTATGAAATCACTCCAGATTGCAAAATCTTGACAGGTGAAATCATCCAATGATAGAAATCCGATTCATTCGAGAAAACATCGACTTAATCCGTGAAAATCTGAAGCGGCGAAAAGACGATGAGAAATTGAAGGAGTTCGACCAACTTCTCAAGCTTGATGAGAAAGTAAGAGCTCTGAAGAGGGATATTCAAAACCTCAGGACTCAACGTAACAAGCTCTCGAGAGAGATTGGTGAACTGAAGAAATCGGGTGAGGATGATTCGAAGCTTGTTAAGGAAGTAAACAAAGTAAACGCGAAAATCAAGGCTGTTGAAACGAAAACTGATGAGCTGGAACAACAGCTCAAACGAATCCAGATGAGCATCCCAAATATCCTTCATGAGAGTGTTCCCTATGGTGCTGGGGAGGAAGACAATGAGATTGTAAAAGAGTGGGGTGGCAAACCTGAGTTTGATTTTGAATATCATAGCCATGTGGACTTGTTAGAAACATTAGATGTAGGTGATATTCCAAGAGCTGCCAGACTCGCTGGTTCAAGGTTCTACTATTTGAAGAATGAATTAGTCATGCTGGATATTGCCATGCAGCAGATGGCACTTGAGATGCTAATAAAGCGGGGATATAGTCCAATCTATCCACCCTTTATGATGAGGCGGGAGCCATACGAAGGTGTTGTAGATCTTGCAGATTTTGAGGATGTGATGTACAAGATAGAGGGAGAGGACCTCTATCTCATTGCCACCTCTGAACACCCGATGGCCGGAATGTACATGGGAGAGATATTTGAACCAACAGACCTTCCACTCAAGCTTGCAGGGGTTAGTGCATGTTTCAGAAAGGAAGCTGGTTCACATGGAAAAGATACCAAGGGTATCTTCAGGGTACATCAATTTAACAAAGTGGAACAATTCGTGTTTAGCCTACCTGAGGATTCATGGACAATCCATGAAGATCTGATGAAGAATGAGGAAGACTATGTTCAGGCATTGAAGTTACCATATCGTGTGGTGAATGTTTGCACAGGAGATATGGGTTCAGTGGCTGCAAAGAGACTAGATCTCGAGTTCTGGTTTCCAGGACAACAAAAGTACAGAGAAGGAGGATCATGTAGCAATTGCACAGCATACCAAGCAACCAGACTCAATATCAAGTACCGTCTGAAGAAGGGTGGTACTGAGAAAGCATTCCTTCACACATTGAACAGTACTATGATGGCAAATCCACGCACAATGGTGGCAATCATTGAAAACTATCAGAGGGAAGATGGAAGTGTGGAAATACCCAAGGCACTACATAAGTATCTACCCTCTGGAATGAAAGAGATAGTCCCTCGGAAGATATGACCTAAGTATTCAGTCTCACAACTATCAGAGATTCAAGTCTGCTCTGATGCTTATCACCTTCTTTGCGCACCAGTCTGTGTACTCTGCGCATAGGTTTCTAGGCGGTCCATTGCGTAGTCGACCCTTGTTTGGTATACCACCCTTGTCCATAGCTAGAAGAAACTTGCACTGGACTGATCCCCAACTGTCAGAGAACTCATTCATGAAATCACTAATCACGGATTTTGCAAAACGCCGTTTCTCCTTGAAAATCTCTACAGGTTCGGTACCAGCAGTCCCAGTCAGGAGTGCAAGGCAAAGCACCCCACCGCTGGCTGCTCCACAGACTTCACCACATCCCGCAATCCCACCACCTAAGACTGAGGCTACACGCATGCAGGAATCGTTGTATCCAGGTAGGGATGCTTCACGGTCGACTCGAATCATTACGCTTTCGGCGCAGTTGAATGAACGTCCATCTTCCTTTTCCAAATAATGAAACCCCGGTTTCGGCGAGGATTAAAGCACTTCAAAAGCATTCCTTAGGTGTACCTGACCAAAAATCCTCTGTTTCTAACATCAAGCTTAATACGACCTTTCATGTTGTCAAAATTGGGGAAAATCATTGACAGCTGTCCAAAAGACATTCGAGAATTTAGTCTCCCTTGCTATTAAGAGGGAGGAGGAAGCATACGATTTCTACATGAAAGCTGCTGGAGATTCAGAGCTGAAATCATCAGCCAAGCTACTCAAGGACCTTGCTAGTCAGGAGGTCATTCACAAGGAGAAGCTGGAGGAAGCTCTAAAGGATGGTGTCTGTGAAACCTTCACCTGTAGCACTGTTGCAGAGGTGGAGAAATTGGACTTGGATCGGTATCTCGTTGATATTCCACTTTCACCCTCTTCGGGACCACAGGACGTGTTGATTGTGGCAATCAAGAGAGAGGCTGCTGCCAACAGTTTCTACAAAGCACTCTCCGAGCTGACTAGTAATGCAACGCACAGGTCAGTCTTTGAAACTCTGGCAAAGGAAGAGGAGGCTCATAAGACTAGACTACAAAACATGTACGATGACGTATTCCAACCAGACATGTGAGAGGGCCCATCTATGGCTCTCCCACTTTCTATTCTGATCTCATGTTTTGTGTAGTTTCTGAGCAGCAATGAATGTTAGGCCGCGTTTGGTCAATTCCTCTGCAGTACGATTCAATGCATGATGCTTGTCAAGGTAGTTTCGTAGATTCAATGGCATGTGACCTTGTTCAATAATGTCAGCTTTTGGTCTGAAATAATCAAGAATATCGCTTGGATAGTCTCTGGTTGCATCAATCTCAGGAACTGCACCTTCATGCTTAGCACTTATGTTCTTAACATGGTCAGCAATCTCAAGTAGCTCAGGCAGTCTATCGTAGGGCTGGCGCACGATGTGCTTGTAGGTTTCAGTGATATGATGCTCTATTCTGACTACATCCTCAAATCCAAAGTCTTCACGAATATATGCAGCCAATTCTATTGTACTATTATCGACACTATTTGAAAGGTTGAAACCAATCAGTGGACTAGTACCATCATCACGACTGAATAGTTTTGCAGTCAGCAACGTCCAGAAGCAGGCATAGGGATTGTCATTTCCCATGAAAACGGATATCTTGAACTCCATGTCAATTCCAAGTTTATGCATCATGTAACCCAAAAGTACACTGCCAGGGTTGATGTTGAGGACCTGTTTGATACCATACTTTGTGTAGTAATTCAGATACTCGTCAGCCCATTTCAGTGGAAAGTCGTTGGGCATCCCCACACCACCAAAATATCCAGTGAGAGTATCAGGCCCACCTAGATGGACATTCACAGGGGCTCCATCAGGACCAGGATAAGTACCCTTGGTATCAAGTGTTTCAACATAGGATGCACCTACTATTTGCATTCCTGCAGCAAATGCGATGACTTGGTCGTCTGCTGTCTGTTCAGCCATATTTCGAACACGGATGAACCGACCTGGCATGATCTCCTGTTTTTCGATTGATTGTTTTGCTTCTTCGATGAGCCATGGGAAGTATTGACACGCACTGATTTCTAGAGTGACTGCGAAGCTGTCATCAAACTTGGTGCTGTCAGCCTTTTCTCCTAGTACTTTGCGCCTATAGTCTGGTATTGAGATGAACGCTTCATCGTTACGTTGCTCTTGCAACCAAGTAAGATCTTTCACATAACTGGAGCCTTTAGCTTCAAGTTGTGCAAGAAGGTTCTCAAGTTTCCTCGCTTTCTCTGCCTTCTTATTTATCTCATCTACTCCACCATATTTCTCTATTACATCAAATAGCCTATTGACGAGAGGGTTATCATCACGCAAAAGAAAATCATTAATCTCCTCAAGTCGCTTTGAATCAATTCTCAAAGCAGTTCGGTTAGTCATAACTAGGTCATCCTCTTATGATTAGGTTGATCTGACCTTACCCAGGTCAGGTGCCTACAAACAGTTCATTCCTAAAAAGGGATTCTGATTCGGCTCAGATGCTTTTTACCTGATTTGTTATAACTTTCGACCTTGTTGATAGCATCTATTAGGTGCAAGATGGTTCGGGTATAATTCATGTAATGACCGTCGCATTTCAAAACATAAATGACACTCATTTGCGAATTTTGAAATCGGTATTAGGCTGTGTTGTTTAGCAAGTCTATAGAGACCCTTCGGACCTTCTTTTACCAAGACACGAATAATTGGATGATTATTGCATGTGTAGTTGTCAAGAATCTCTGAGAGATTGTCTACCTTTGCATTTCCTATGCAAATTCCGGGACATAACGTGACATTTCCCTCAAAATCTATCTCCACCCCTTCAGGACTTTGTAAATCACCTCCCAACCAATGGGGTAATACGCATTTTCCATTCGGAAGACCAGGAGTCATGTCAGCATAGTCGATTAGTGAGTTAGCACCTCTTCCCTCAAAATCAACTTGATTCAACGAGTATTCTATACCTTCTATTCCTTGCAGCTCTCGAAGCGATTCCTTAGTCAACTGATCATAGATATTCTCAGCATTAAGCGATTCTATGTAGTAACTGTCTACCCAGATTCGATCAATACCAAGTGAAGCTGCAGCCTCAATACCCACCTTCACAACTCCAATGTCAATATACTGTTGATGAAAACCATCAACACTGAATGTGATCCTGTTCAGTCCTGCACCAATAAGCTCCTTGAGAATTCTTGAGGCTATCAGAGGTGTTCTTGCCCAGTAACCATTTGTTATAGCACCCCTCTTTTCGATTTCAAATTCTTTTGCCATTCTTAGTATAGCTTTGATTTCATCTAGGTAGAGAAAGGGTTCACCACCATGAAGCGTGAGCCACTCAAATTCTTGAGTATCTACAAGTTCAGACAGCCATCTCTTTGCATCATAGAGGTCAATTTGACCAACCTCATCTGGACCTGCATTGTATGCACAATGCTCGCATTTGGAAGGACATCTGAATGTTACTAAGAAACTTACTCCATGTAATTGCATCCTCAGATTCTTCTCCAAAGTTACTTTGATTCATAGTCAATCGATTTCAATCCAAATTGAATTAATCACAGAACAATCGCTAGACCTGTTCAACAGATGAATGAACATCCGCTTCAGCCCAAGAGTCCGCAGCTTCTGGTTCGTATATATAATCACGTAGGAAACCCCTAGTTGGAGGACCAGCTAAGGCTGTGATGATTGAACCTGCGGTCACCTGAATCCAGTTCAGAGTAATTAGTTCTGCAAATGCTGCTCCTAGTGCGACCAAGAAGGGATATTCCAGAACTAGAAACAGGAATATCTCAGCAATGAAGTAGCCAAACATCATCACTAGTGAAGCTGCGATAAGTCCTACTACATCCAATCTTGTTATTCGATTAACCATTCCAACTTTTCGGCTAGCAAGTCCAACAATCATTCCCTCACATCCTTTTACTACAAACGTAATCGGTGCAAAGTGGAAATATCCTAGGGCTATATCACCCATCGCTGAACCGATCCCCCCCGCAAAGAAACCACCGAGGGGTCCGAGAAGTAGTCCACTTAACATAACAAGTGCGTCACCGAAGTTCAGGAACCCAGTACTCGTTGGAAACGGGATAGCTATTATGATAGTGGCGGCTGTTGTGAGAGCAGTCAGAACAACCAGAAGGGCCACGAACAGTGTTGTGTTTTGTGTTTTCGGTCTGAAGAGCTCCAATAGTCATCATCCTCTCGAAGTAAATACTTGCTGAAAATAATCAAGTCCTCACCGAAGTAATGCCATCGTAGATAACCCTCTTTTCTGTAACCTAAGCGGCGGTAGAGTTGGATAGCCTCAGTCATCGCCCATGCAGTTACTAAGAACATCTTGTAATTACCATTCCCTATAGCAATTGACTCTAGAGTTTCGAGTAATTCTGTCCCAATACCGCGACATTGATGCAACGGATGAACACCCAAAGAACTAACACGCATACTCTCATGTTCTTCTATTCCTGTCACTGTACCGACTACTTCATCATCAATTTCTGCAACAAGAACCACAGAGTCAGATAATATTCGATCACGAATTCTCCATGTCTTAGAGATTGTTCGGCGAATAGCCCTCTTTGGGTATCCCCTTAACCGAAGAGGACTGAAAGCAGCCTGCATGACTCGAAGAATTGCATCGGCATCAGTTGATATGGCAGTTCTGATAGTGACCTGTGATGCTGAATCAGATTGAACCATATCGGCTGAAAAATGGGCGGACACCATTTCAAAGATGCTCCTAGTAGGGCTTGTTTATTTCAACATGTGAAGTTTCTGAAAAGTCATATATAATCTTGAGCCTATATATAAGCCTGATATGTAATGTCATTCCTGTCCGCCTTCAAATGCTCAAAGTGTAATCAAGAGTATAATACTGAATCGTATACACCAAGATGCACAAGTTGTGGGGGAGTACTTCTTGCACAGTATGATCTTGAACTTGCAAAGGAAACTTTTAGAAAGAAAAATTTGGATGGGAGAGAACCTGGAGTTTGGAAATATCGTGAGATACTACCCATATCAGAAAAGACCAACTATGTTTCTCTTGGAGAGGGAGGAACCTACCTCCACAAATGTTTCGGACTAGCTGAGAAGCTGGGTTTAGATGAGCTATATCTGAAAGATGAAACAACCAATCCAACTGGTGCGTTCATAGATCGAGGAACTGCAGTCGAAGTCACAGTCGCAAGACACAGATCGTGCAATTCAGTCTGTTGTGGTACTACAGGCAATCTGGCTGTTTCACTTGTGGCATATGCTGCAAGAGCTGGTTTGGAAAGTAAGGTATTCATAGGACACAAAGGTCATGTTGACTCTGGGAAACTCTATCAGATTTTGGCATATGCAGCTCAAGTTGAGATTGTGAAAGATCGCGAAGAGGCTCTATCTAGAGCCGAGATGGAGAGTGAGCAAAGTCATTGTGTTATGTCGAACAACCCACATTTTCTTGAAGGAGTCAAAACAACAATCATAGAAACTTCTGAACAGATGGACTGGGAAACACCTGATTGGGTAATGGCACCCATGGGGAATGGTGGACACATCTCAATGATATGGAAAGGTCTTGTCGAGCTGAAAGAGCTAGGGTTGATTCCCAATCTTGATGTCAAGTTAGTTGGTGCACAGGCAAAAGGATGTTCACCTATTGTGGATGCATTTGAAAGAGGAGGTAAGGAGATTAAACCAGCGGGTCGTATTTCAACTGTTGCAGTTGATATAGGTGTGAGGAATCCTACTTGTGGACACATGGCCTTGAATGCTTTGCAGTACTCCAGAGGATTTGCAGTTTCAGTACCTGACAGAGAAATCCTTGAAGCGGTAAAAGACTTGGCCAGATTGGAAGGTGTTTTTGCTGAACCAGCCTCTGCTACAACAATAGCAGTACTGCAAAAGCTTGTGGCTGAAGGTCAAATCGACAAGACTGACCGGGTTGTCTGCGTCATAACCGGAATGGGATTGAAGTATCCAGAAATTACACGTTCATTCGTGAAGGGCAAGGGTGCTTTAGAGTACTTCCTAAGTCAGGTTGAGGGGCGCCGTTTTACAACAAGACTTGGTCAGACAAAAGTTCGAATTTTGCAGGTTCTTTCAAGAGGTGAGTCCTATGGTTATGCTATCTGGAAATCATTAGTGGAAGACTATGGAATGCAGATCAAGATTCCAAGTATCTACCAACATATCTCTGAATTGAAAAACAGTGGACTTATTGTTCATACTCGGTCTGAGGTGACCTACAGAAAGACTTCCAGGAACTATTATGGTCTGACTGAGAGAGGACATCTAACACTAGACCAACTTGAGAAACTCTCTGAGTGATTTTTCAATAGCTATAAACCTGTGGAGTGTGTGCATAGGAGAAGTGTTTTAACATATAATACGTTAAATTTCGCAATGGTTCGAACATTACTGTCGGACTTGAGAAGTTGAGGTTGCAAACAATGTCCAAGAAATGGATACAGACTGCTGATTGGAAGAGCGAGAAACACGTACCTGTGATTGAAATCAAGAAGGTCGAGGATGGAAGAGTCACTGTCGTGGTTTCTGTTGGTAAGGAGATTGCACATCCAAACACGACCAACCACCACATTAAGTGGATGGATCTCTTCTTTTGGCCTGAAGGAGAGAAATTCCCCGTTGAAATTGGCTATTGTACTATGGATCATCATGGAGAAAGTGTACAGGGTCCTGATACAAGTGGAATATACAGCGAACCTGTTGCCAAGTTTGTCTTCAAGACTGGTAAACCAGGCACCATGATGGCCACATCCTATTGTAACATTCATGGGCTCTGGAAGAGTGAAGCTGAACTAAAGCTCTAAGACTCTCTGATGGCTTTAGTTGGGTTGGGCTTACCTAGGTAGTGCCCACCATCACTTTCTTTTATGGCTCAGAGAGTATGGCCCCCCAGATAGTATGATCATCACTAGACCCAGTTGCTGTCATTCTTTTTCCCAAATGAAGAGCGAAATCTCCAGACCCGAAATCTGGAGCCACAGCCTCCCAAGGCATGATTGCAGAAAGTTTATACTCTGTTCCATCATCAGTCGTGATGACATATTGATTCAGTATCTTAGAAACAATCCCTGTGGCCGAGATTTCCTTCATATGAGTGATCTCCCAAATTCAATTCAAGTCATATGATTTGAAACTGATAAAACTGTACTTAATCATCAGCCCGCATAATCCATGTGACCAACTCAGCAGTCATCTGGTTTTCTTTCAGGAATAGATCGCGATAATCAAGCCGCTTGAAGGCAAGTAGGATATCTTTGGCCCCAGGACCTAGTCCTACGATGCTTACGGCTTTCTCAAGTTCATTCGGACTAAATGCGATTTTCGTCGCCATCAATGCCAGTCCAAAGAGACCCATGTAGACAAAAGGCCAAAGGGGGAGTGGCTGAGACCTTGCGATTCTATCACCAATGAATAAGAAGCTGAAGATTACAAAAGCCATGAGAAGGCCATCAACAATAAAACAAAGAGATTGGTATCTATCTGTACCATCGTCTGGATGTGCATGGTCCTCACAAACTTGAATCACTAGCACTTTCATTTCAAGTTGTGATGATTCTTGTCTACGTCGAATGTAGGGTGTGTAAGGATAATCCCATGTGCGTCGTAGAGCCTGCTTTCCAGTCTTTGCGATTTTCATACGTACGACGTCGGTTGCTGGAGCCCCACAGACAGGGCAGGTCCTAGGAAATCGTGCTTTCAGAAGATCAACCTTGACAAGCGGCTCATCAAAGTATTCCTTTCGAGGGCTCATCGTCTAGGACTCCATTTTCCAGCTCTTCAATTATTATGTAAAGAGTGTATCGAACAGTGCCGTTTCTGGGACACCTTTATGTTCAATTACATGCATTTACAAATCATGTATTATGGTGAGAAGGTCCAGCTCAGGGCACTTGAGATGGATGATCTTGACATCATCCTGGAGCATTTCAATAACCTCGAGATTCGTCAGTATCTGAACAGCCAGATTCCAATGTCAAGGAATGCAGAACGTCAGTGGTTGGAGCGATCCACGACAAAGGATCCTTGGCGAGATGGAGAAATGGTACTTGCAATTGAGAATAAGAAAACAGGAGCGTTTCTCGGAACTGCTAGTCTCTTTGATATCTCCAAACAACACAAACGGGCTGAGTTTGGAATTGCCATCCACCAACCAGAGAACCTTGGAAAGGGTTATGGAACAGATGCAACTCGTGTGATGCTGTGGATAGCTTTCCATATTCTGGGGCTCAATAGTGTCTATCTCATCACGCTTGATATCAATGAACGTGCACAACGGGCTTACGAGAAGACAGGCTTCAAGAAAACAGGGGTGTTCAGGCAGGGGGCATATCTCAAAGGTGAGTTCAAGGACTTCATTATTATGGACATACTGAAGGAGGAATTCTTCAAGGAGTATCCTCCTGGAACTGAAATCAGCAGTCCTTGAAACAGTCAACGAATAAAACGTAACAATCAAAAAGAGGTCGAGACGTCAAGCCGTCTGATTATCTTCCGAATCTTGTAAGGAGATAGCTATGATGTCTGACCTAAATCTCCAAGACCGTTCAATCAACACAATTCGCTTCCTGTCTGCAGATGCTGTTCAACGTGCCAATTCAGGACACCCGGGCATGCCAATGGGAGCAGCTGCGATGGCTTATGCATTATGGACACGACACCTTCGGTTTAATCCAAAGAGCCCAGATTGGTGGGATAGAGATCGTTTCATCCTCTCTGGTGGCCATGGTTCAATGTTGCTATACTCACTGTTGTATTTGACTGGTTATGAGGTCAGCAAGGAGGACATCATGGACTTCAGGCAACTAGGCTGCAAGACTCCAGGCCATCCCGAGAACTTCTGCACCCCAGGAGTGGAAGTGACCACGGGACCACTTGGACAAGGACTAGCAAATTCAGTAGGCATGGCAATTGCTGAGGCCAGTCTAGCTGCCACCTTCAACAAACCTGACCACAAAATCATTGACCACTTCATCTATGCTATCGTGACTGATGGAGACCTCATGGAAGGACTGTCCTCTGAGGCGGCATCCCTTGCTGGACACCTTCGTCTTGGAAAGATAATCCTCCTTTATGATGACAACCTCATCTCAATTGATGGGAGTACAGATCTTACGTTTACTGAGGATAGAGGAGCTCGTTTTGAGGCTCTAGGTTGGCACATTCAGCATGTCAAAGATGGGAATGATGTTGATGCAGTTGACAAAGCCATTGAGAATGCCAAGAAGGATTCTCGTCCATCACTGATACTCTGTAAGACACATATTGGATATGGGTTGCCAAACAAACAGGATACTGCAAAAGCGCATGGTGAACCCGCAGGCGATGATGAACTAGCAGGTGCTAAAGAGAAACTTGATTGGCCTCTTGAACCGCTGTTCTATGTGCCTGAAGATGTCCTAGAATTCTATCGAAAGATAGGTGATGAGGGAGGAGAAAAAGAGAGCAAGTGGAATGAACGATTTGCGGACTACGCAAAGGCGTATCCAGAGCTCGCTGCTGAACTAGAACGGAGAATGAAAGGAGAGCTCTCGACAGGATGGGACAGTGATCTACCTATTTTTAGTGCAGATGAGGGGCCCCTTGCAACAAGAGTTGCGTCTGGCAAGACCATCAATGCTCTTGCTCTGAAACTACCTGAGATGATTGGTGGCTCTGCAGATCTGACTCCATCAAACAAGACCTGGATCAATGACAGCCCATCCTTCCAGGCAGACTCAAACCACGGACGGAATATCCACTATGGTGTGCGCGAGCATGTAATGGGTGCAGCTGTGAATGGAATGGCGGCTCACGGAGGAATTATCCCATTCAGTGGGACATTTCTCATGTTCTCAGATTATATGCGTCCATCTATCCGGTTGTCAGCACTCTCCAAGCACAGAAGCATCTGGATCTTCACTCACGACAGTATTGGTGTTGGAGAAGATGGGCCTACTCATCAACCAGTGGAACATTTGGCATCACTAAGGGCAATTCCTGAGCTTGTTGTGATTCGCCCAGCAGATGCTAATGAGGTAGTTGAAGCATGGAAGGTTGCTATTGAACGAACTAATGGTCCAACCCTCATGGCATTGACAAGGCAAAAAGTTCCAATCATAGATAGGAGTAATTATGCATCCCCGTCTGGTCTGAGAAAGGGGGCATACGTACTTGCGGACCTAGGAGAGAAACCGGAGATTATTCTAATGGCTACTGGCTCCGAGGTGGGGCTGATTGTAGAGGCTGGAGAGAAGCTGTATGCTGATGGGATCAATGTACGACTTATTTCATTCCCAAGTTGGGAGTTATTTGAGAGCCAGAGTCAAGAGTATCGAGATTCCGTTCTTCCTCCTGATATAACAGCTCGTATTGCCGTAGAGGCGGGAGTTTCACAGGGCTGGAAGAAATGGGTCGGGGATGCAGGTAGCATGCTCACAGTGGACAAATTTGGAAAATCTGCACCATCAAAGATTGTCCTTGAGGCTTATGGATTCACTGTGGAGAAGGTCCTCGAAAAGGCGCGAGAATTGCTTGGAAAGTGATTTTGCTCTTCAAAGGGTTTGAAGCGTTCATAAACCTTTAAATCTGAAAATAAGAGATTATAGGGCTTCTAAATCAGTGGTCGTCTCTTCGCTGTTCAATACTCCTTTAATAATAATAATTCGGTGATTGTATTGGTGATTCAGTGAACATCTACAAGAAAACATCACTTGCACTCTTTGCCCTCATGTTGATAGGGATGGGAGTGCCGCTTGCTGCCGCGCAGAGCACAGGAATTCAATACCAGTATTCAGCTGGTATCGTGTCACTGGAGACAGACGATATTGCTATCAAAGTCACAGGCAACGACCAAGCCCCACACTTTCATTGGTGGGATCCGAACACTCCAGATGTCGACTATCATGTCATGTTTGTGAGAATGTTTGAAGCGAATGATACTAACGCAAACGGTATCTTTGATAATGATACTGATGTGATGATTGGTGCACCATTCGTTCTGCCAACAGTAGGATGGGACTTCAGTGGTTTTGAAACTGTTGAAGATGATGGAAACATTACAGAAGTTCATTTCAACTTCACAACAGAAGCCACATTCGATCCTCGTCCAGAGGGTACAGGTATGGACTATGGCAACCTACCTAGTCTACCAGAATTCGATGTGAACGTAAGTGTCAATGTGCATATGTACTTAGAGAATCCAGGTGAGTTCAAGTTCGACCTCGTAGTAGAAGGGTGGAGTTGGACCTATGAGGAGTCAATCCTAGTTCTCATGTTCACAGTGACCGAAAGTGCCCATGGACAGAATCAGGGCGACATCGATCCATCAGGTTTCCACAAGGTTGGCACCAAGTTCCAGTTCGAGAATGGCTACTTCGGGTACAATGAAACTGCTCTTGCAGCCAATAACACTCTACAGGTCAGAGCCAGTTTCGGTGAAGCACCAGGAGAATACTCTGGTAACGCAGTTTACCTCTCGTTTGAGAACTTCGGTGACGACACTCTTGAGTACGACCCAGTTCTAGGCGTCGTTCCCTCCGAACCCGGTCTAGTCCTCGACCCGATGACTCTTGGAATAGTGGCAGGCGCTGCGATAATAGTAATCCTGGCAATTGCACTTATCAGGAGAAAGTAGTACACCAAACAGAGGAGGCAGGGTTTGCCTCCTCAAACCCTCTTTTTCAATTCATTTGTTCAAGATAGCTAAATTAGAGGACTTTCTGAACGAAACACGCGCAGGACCAATTATCCAACAATTGACCTAGACGTTTACATAGACGAGGCTTATACTGACATGAGCAACGATTTCGAAGACATCCGTATGTTAGACAACTTCTATCAGACTAGTTCATTCTTCCCAATGCCTGTGGTACTAGTTAGTACGCTCTCGGAAGAAGGACCAAAAAACTTGGGACCATATTCACTGTTTTTTCCACACATCATAGCTGGACGGTACGCGATGATGTTGATTTGTCGAGAGGATAGTAACACTGCTATGAACATCAAGCGCACAGGAGTGTGTGCAATCAATTTCATCCCGGATGACAAGAAGTTCATGGAGAACTGTGTTGAGCTGGGATGGCCAGGAGACACAAAAGGAGAGAAGATGCAAAGAAGCATTTTCACATTGATTCCTTCTACGCGTCCTGACAATGGCAATGGTGGTAATTATCCTCAGGTTGTGGACGAGTCAGTCAAGATTTTTGAATGTACATGAAACCGGTCTAAACTCCATAGGCTGATTGACGGATGTGACAACTTCGTTCTGAATGTGGATCACATATTCATGAAGAAGAAGTACAAGGAAGTTATCATACGTGGTTTTAGTGATGGAAAGGAGTTTCCGAACCTCCCAATCGACTGGGGCTTCAGGGACAACATCTACTTCTGGTTCGCTGAGCCAAAGAAGCCCTACAATGTGATAATTCCTGAAGACCGAGGAACTAGTTTCAACACCATCACCTATGCAGCCAAACGTCTTGACCCCTCAATCACTTGGATGATGAAACATGTGCTATGATAATGAACGTACCCAGAGTGTTTCTAAACAGAGTATTCAAGGGAGTCGTAGAGCAGGCTAAGGCCGAAGGTAGAACTCACGTCACACCAGAGTTCATGGCGAAAGTGAGGGACAAGCGCGATGCTGAGAAAGGGAACTAGTCCTTCTTTCTCTTGATTTCAAGCATCTTGACTAACTGCGTATAATACTTGCGGATGGTTGCCTCAGAGATGTCCATCACATTAGCTATTCTATGTTGAGGGAGTCTACTCTCTGTTAGGATTGCAGCAATGTAGATCGCACCTGCGATGATGCCATCTGCATTTCGCTCAGTGAGTATCTCCTGTGTCCTGTTATCATCCAAGATGGAAAAACACCTTGCCCGAGTCTGCTCAGGAAGACCTAGTTCAGTAAGAACTTGTCTTGCCGATTGCTTTGTTTCTTCATATCTAAATTCGGTCATGGAAAAAACCTCTCATAGTTAGTATATAAGAAGATGGAAAAATCTGGATATTCATTGGTTTTCACTTTCCTTTCAGTGGAAGACCAGGCCATTCTTTCTTAGTCTTGAGTTCACTTGCCAGATGTGTTTTGAATTTCCTGACGGTTTCAGGAGATATACCTGCTTTTTCAGCTATCACAACAAGAGTGTTAGGATGATTAGTCAGAATTCCAGCAATGTAGACCAGTCCAGCAGCCTCACCCAATGTGTTGTTTGATTCAAGAATATCATATTGACTAGCCATCTTCACAAGTTTTAGTGTCATGGATTTCACATTATCAGTTGATCCTAAAGCATCAAGGATTTCCGATGCATGTGTTTCAACACTTCGTTTCTTTGCAAATTGATCCTTCATGAGAGAATATGGATGAAATTTAGTATATAAGGCGGCAGATTTCATTGACCACAAGTTATATTAGTTAGGGAACGAACTAGTTAATTAGGTTCCGAACTAATTGTGGTGTCTATGGTGGATGAGAAAGAAATCAGAGAGATGTGCCTGAACCTTGTCGAAACAGGCTGGCCAGCATACCTGACAACAGTTGATGAGAAGGGATTCCCTCAGACAAGAGCGATGTTCAATCTCCAGAATAGGGAAAGGTTTCCTAAACTAATCCCTCTTTTTGAGAAATACCGAGAGAATTTCACGATTATTTTCTCGACTAATACATCCTCCACTAAAATTATTGAAATCAAGTCCAGACCAGCAGCCTCAGTCTACATTTGTAAGCCAGAAGTTTGGCAGGGAGTTATGTTTGGAGGGGAGTTAAAGATTGTTGAAGATTCGGAACTAAAGAAGGAGATGTGGCACGACGGTTGGGAGAGATACTATCCCAAAGGATACGATGATCCTGACCACACGGTTCTCAGGCTGGTGCCGACTATCGCCAAAGGTTGGACAGGCAGCAGTACATTCAGATTAGAGTTAGGTGATTCAAAATGATGTCGCAAAGACAGGGCGGATTTCTGGTTACTCAAATTCACCATCTTGGAAGAAGAGTCTTCTCAGAACTCCTGAAGGAACGAGGTCTTGACATAGGTCCTGGACAAGGCAGGATTCTCTTTGCACTCTGGCAAAAGGACGGTGTTCCCATAAACCAACTGATCAAGAAAACACTTCTCCGAAAATCCACACTTAGTGAGCTTATAGACGGTCTTGAAGCCGGAGGTCACGTGAAACGTGTTCAGTCTGATGAGGACAAACGTAAGGTTCTGGTTGAATTGACTGAGAAGACTAGACAGATGTTGAACGTCTATATTGAGGTTTCAGTTGAGATGACAAACATATTCTACAAGGGCTTTCAGTCTGAGGAGATAGATGAGTTTGAGTCGTTTCTTCAGAGAGTGTTAGACAATTTGGTCAAGCAAGAGGAAAGATAGTCACCTCGACACTATCTCAGGAGGCTTAGTGGTTGGAGAGTAAGGTTATCCTCTTGGGGACTGGAACTCCAAATCTCGATGTTGAAAGATCAGGACCTTCAGTTGCAATAACTGTTGGTGAGTCTATTTACATCATTGACTTTGGTACAGGTGTTGTGAGAAGAGCTGTAGAAGCGGGTATCAAAGTAACGAAACTCACCTGTGCGTTCCTTACACATCTACATTCAGACCACACTATAGGATACCCAGACCTAATCTTTACTCCCGGAGTTGCTGGAAGAAAGGAACCCTTGGAGGTGTATGGACCAAAGGG
>Ga0209536_100007758_pt1 | contig 16242 bp, 11 predicted proteins | sample DeeMarSeWOR28_12_FD_187461 | JGI IMG/M metagenome (GOLD analysis project Ga0209536, IMG submission 187461) | Marine sediment microbial communities from White Oak River estuary, North Carolina - WOR-2-8_12 (SPAdes) (version 2) | ecosystem: Environmental > Aquatic > Marine > Intertidal zone >...
CTATGTACCGAGCCAAAGAGGACGGCGGGAATACGATATCTTTCTACAACCCGGATATGCAGAGGCAAGCCGAGCGCCGCCTGCTCCTGGAAAAGCAATTGCGCCTTGGCATTGCCCGTGAGGAATTTGAGACGTACTTGCAAATCCAAGTTGATGTGTGCGGTACCCCAGTGGGTGCTGAAGCGCTACTGCGCTGGAACCATCCCGAGCAAGGTCTCATTACACCCGAGGACTTCATTCCGACCGCGGAAGAAACGGGACTGATCCTTGAATTGGGCAAGGTTAGTCTTGCGGATGCCTGCCGTTACAGCAGGCGCTACGATATTGGGCGGATCGCGGTCAATATCAGTCCGCTCCAGTTTCGACAAGCCGATTTCATTGAAACGGTCACCAAGATACTCGAACAAACCAACGGGAAGCCTGATGCACTCATGGTTGAGGTCACGGAAGGCATCGTGATTGAGCGCATCGACGATACGATTGAGAAGATGAAGGCCTTGAAGGATATGGGTATCACCATATCGATTGATGACTTTGGCACCGGATATTCGTCCCTCGCCTACCTCAAGCAATTGCCGCTGGACCAACTGAAGATCTGTAACGAATTTGTCAGGGATATCGCCACCGACCCGAACGACGCTGTGATTGTCGAGACCATCATTTCCATGGCGAGCCATTTGGGTCTGGAGGTTGTCGCCGAAGGCGTGGAGACGCAGGCGCAGATCACCTTTCTGCGAGACCGGGGATGCTTGGTCTTTCAGGGCTACCACTTTTCGATTCCCCTGCATGAGACTCAGTTCGAGGCGTATCTGGCGTCTACGCAAGCCCGCGCCGAGGGAGGGGTTAGGGCGGGGTACTGAACCCCGGCTCACGTGGTGGCGGGAATTCGCTCTCAAGTGAGTTGTCGGGCCGGTCATGCTGTCCGTCACCGGCTCAAGCGCGCAGTTCACAGGGTCGCTGCCGCTAGATACTCTTGCAAGCATTCGAGCGAACCCTCCCAGCCGCTACTATGCGCTCGGCGCATGTCTTCATTGGGCAGCCGCTCGTGGGTCAGCACGACATCCGTGCCGTTTGCGACCTCGTGAAACTCGACGCTCAGCAGGGTTTCGCCGATGTCGCCTCCATTCTCAACCCACGTGAACGTCATAACGAGCTTTTCCGGGGCTCTGACTTGAACGAACTGACCAGCGCACACTGAATCCTGTTCGGGACTACCGCCGCAGTCCATGTCGTCGCTGATGGGAATCATCCGGATCCGATACTCACCGCCTTCGCGCAGATCAAAGTGTTCAACCTCGCAGCGGTGGGAGTGCGGACCGAACCAGTGGGACAGCGCTTGCGGATCGGTCCACGCCTCGAACACCCGTTCGCGCGCAACGGCGTAGTGGCGCTTGAGCTGTACAGTCTCACTCGCGGTCTGAGCTGCCAGTGCCATGACTTGCCTCCTTTGGATTAGTTTGTTCCAGGTAACGACCTAACGCGTCCAGTTGCCGTTCCCAGAACTGCTGGTATTTCTCAATCCACGACTGGGCCGCTTGCAAGGGCGCCGGGTTCACATGAAAGCGGTGCACGCGTCCCTCTACATGACGCTCTATCAGTCTGGCTTTCTCCAATACCCGCAAATGCTTGGACACTGCGGGTAGCGACATACGAAAGGGTTTCGCCAGTTCAGTGACTTGGGCCTCGCCCTCGGCCAGTCGGGCCAGGATGGCCCGGCGCGTGGGGTCGGACAGGGCGCCGAAGGCGGCATCGAGTACTTCTTCATTATGTTTAACCATATGGTTAAACATAGTTGAGGCCCGTGAGCCTGTCAAGGCCAACGGGTCAATCTATCAGCGAGTGGGCTGGGTGGACTCGGCTGGCCCCGTGAACCGCCCTGCGCAGGGGGCTTGGCCACGCACCGCGTTTGACTCGGCCCACCGTTGTCGCGCACCTTATGCGGGCGAACAGGTGCCGGCCGTCGGGTTGGCAAGCGCGGGGTAGAGGGGCGGTGCATCTATTCAGTACAGCACGGCGAATGTCCAGGCGGCGCAAGCGGGTGCGACCGATCAGTTTGTCGATCTACCTGGTGTTGGCCGTGGCTGTCGCCTCATGCGCGACAAAGCCCGCTGTTACCGAACATCAGGCCTCGGTCGATTATGATCTGCTGTTGACCGTCCCGGCTCAGCCAATCTCCTACGACCAAACGATCCAACCGCTTCTCAACAGGCGCTGTGTAGTCTGCCACGGCTGCTACGACGCCCCCTGCCAACTCAAGCTGTCCTCCTTTGAGGGACTGCAGCGTGGGGCGAGCGAAATCAAGGTCTACGACGGCGCACGCATCCGTGCGATTGAGCCAACTCGTCTGTTCGTCGATGCCAAGACCGTCCCCGAATGGCGCGACAAGGGATTCCATGCAGTGCTCAACGAGGGCGCAGCTCAGGACGCAAAGAGCAATCTGGATAGCTCCGTGCTGTATCAGATGCTCAGACTCAAGCAGCTGCATCCCCAACCGCGGGTCGGAATGATTTCCGATGATGTCGATGTCAGCTTGGGTCGCAAGCAGATATGCACATCGATGGACAGCTTTGCCGACTTTGCCAGCAAGCATCCGCTGTGGGGTATGCCCTATGCGATGCCCAATCTGAACGACGACGAGTACCGCCAGCTCGTGCAGTGGATCGCGCAGGGATCACCCGGACCTGAGGTTGCCACAGCCTCACCGGCCGCCCGCAAACAGATCGAACGCTGGGAGAGCTTCCTCAACAGCTCGGATCGCAAACAGCAACTGGTCAGCCGCTATCTCTATGAGCACTTATTGCAGGCTCACATTCACTTCGATAAGACATCTGATCGTGAATTCTACCGGTTGGTTCGCTCATATACGCCACCCGGCACCGAAATCGATGAAATTCCCACCGTCAGGCCTTATGACGATCCGGGCCCGACCTTCTACTACCGACTGCAGCGTTACCAGGCCAGCGTCGTCGTCAAGGACCACATCGTTTACGAGTGGTCCGACCAGCGCATGCAGCGTTATCGCGAACTGTTCATCGAACCGGACTATGACGTCGGCACCCTTCCCGGCTACGAGGCAGCTGTTGCCTCGAATCCCTTCAAGATATTCGAAGCCATACCGCCGATATCACGCTACCGCTTTCTTCTAGACGATGCGCAGTTCTTTATTGAAGGATTCATCAAGGGGCCGGTTTGTCGGGGTCAAATTGCACTCAATGTCATCGAAGACCAGTTCTGGGTCTTTTTCGTCCGCCCGAGCCCGAACGCCGTAACTCTGCAGCCAGAGTTTCTTGAGGCATCCGCCGGTTACCTGGATCTGCCCGCTGCGCGTGGTGATGATAGTCTGCGCGTTCTCACCACTTGGCGGGACTACCTGGCACGGCAAAAGCGGTACTTGGCATCTAAGGATGTGTTCCTGGAAGAGCGATTTGCCGACCCGGCTGCTGCGTTGGATGTTCGGGCCGCGGTCAAATTGATCTGGAACGGCGACGGACACAACCCCAATGCAGCCCTGACGGTGTTCAGACACTTCGACAGTGCCTCGGTATCGTTCGGTTTGGTAGGTGACTACCCGGAGACCGCATGGGTGATTGATTACCCACTGCTGGAGCGCATCCACTACCTGCTGGTAGCTGGGTTCAACGTATATGGCAATGTTACCCACCAGCTGACGACGCGGCTGTACATGGATTTCCTACGCATGGAAGCAGAGAACCAGTTTCTGTTGTTCATGCCCGTAGAGCGGCGTAGGCAGGTCCGCGATAGCTGGTACACCGATATGCACAGGCATATCGAAACCGACTTCAAGGAGGCGCAGCAGGTGGCCATGAGTCTGAATACGGTCACTGGTTACCAAAGCGCAGATGCCAAGCGCGAGTTCCTCGATATGTTGCAGGCCTATCTCGGCCCCGTTGCCGGGCCAGCAGATGTCATCAACCGCTGCGACGCGGCCGATTGCCGAGCCGACTACAACCGTACGAAAGCCCGGGTGGACTCGGCCATGCGTCGGATCGCGGGGCTTCGTGGCGATGTACTGTCCGTGTTTCCGGACGTCGCGTTCGTTCGCATACGCACTAGCGCGGAGACCGAGCCGGACCTCGCCTATACGTTGATCCTCAACAAAGGCTACACGAACATTACGTCGATGTTCGAAGATGAGGATCGTAGAGATCGCAGCCAGGACACGCTCACCGTTGTCAGTGGTCTGACCGGCTCGTATCCCAACTTCTTTTTCGAGGTTGATATCGAGGATGTCGACGCGTTCCCCACGCACTTGGAGTCCGTCGCGAACCGTGACGACTACGAGCGCTTCGTGGGTCTCTACGGCGTGCGCCGTACCAACGCATCGTTCTGGTCCGTCGCGGACTGGTTTCATGACAGGGCCGCGGTTGAGGAGCCGTTGCGAGCCGGGACCTTCGATCTGAATCGCTACCGCAATCGCTAGCGTGTAACGGACGGTGGATAGGATTGCTGCGGATGTAGATTGTTTGCCGGTTCTCTTGCCGAGCGCTATCAGGCTTCGACCAGGCACGGCCACAGCGGCGATACTCGCGGTCCGCACGGTCATTGATTTGGCGGTCCGTTGCGGTTTCAATAGTGGTCCGATCGATTGGTCTAACAGTGCCCACATACGCGGGCAGAGCATATCTTGTGCATTGCCTGTTCGGGGGAGCCGACAACCATGACACCACCTCGCCGCCTACTCGACCAAGAAGAAGCGCTGGTACGCCGCCTGCTCATTGAGATGGCAGCGGCAGCCGATAGGGCCATTGCCGATGCAATGCGCGCCTTTCAGGCGCATGACTTGGCTCTGGCCCAACAGGTCGTGGATGGCGACCGGGAAGTCAATCAGTTGCAGAAGAAGATTGAGGATGAGTGCATCACGACCATGGCGCGCCAGCAGCCGATGGCAACGGATCTACGCAAACTGGTGTCCGACATCAATATCGCTACTGAACTGGAACGCATTGCTGACCATGGCGCGGATATCGCCAAGATCGTTCTACAAATCGACAGTGCGCCGCAGTTGGCGTTCGCACAGGCGCTTGAGGGCCTTGCCAGCCAGGCCAGGGATATGCTGTCCATGGTCATGACGGCTTATGCAAACGGTGACAGGAAGGCGGCTCTCGAAGTTGCCGCGAGGGACGATGGCATTGATGTCGCCGAGGACGAACTTGTGACGAAGCTGTTTGATCATATGGCACAGCAACCACAGGACGCCTTGATCTGCGCGAAGACGATGTGGATTGCCCACAATCTCGAGCGCGTGGGCGATCGCGCCACCAACATTGCTGAGCGCATCGCCTATATCGCGACGGGCGAGTCGCTCAAACTCAACAGCTAGTGACGAGTGGAGCCCGCCGTCCAACGATACTGCGCAGCAGGCGGCCGAGACTCTCCAATATAGGCCTCGGCACTGACCGGGCACCTCGTGTTCGGTCATGTTGCGGTGTAAGGTGGACTAGAGCGTCGAGCGAAAGCCGGAGTAGATATCGTTCACCCATGTGAACACCGGACTGTCCTCGAACTCCTGACGGAACCCCGTCAGCTCTGCCGGCACAAAGTCACCCTGACGTACATAGCCCTCTGCCGGCATGACCAACGGCGCAAGCAACGCACATACCGATAGATCAGCGCGGCTGAAGACCTCGCCCACGAGAAACTGTCGGTTCTGCAAATGCCGTTGAAGATGACGTAGGGACCTTTCTATGACGTGTTTTGCGACGCCAGCCGTGCGATCCGTGATTCGGTAACCGTCCCGAATACGCTGGCGAACTGTATTGAACGCAAGCGCATAGAACAGTCGGCCGTACCAAGGGCCATTCTCAGTGAAGCGATCGATTACCGCCCGCGGGTGCTCCAGATAGTAGTGATACGACAACAGCCGCAGAGGATCGCCGAGTTTGTTCGCGGCGAACTCCTCCCATTCTCGCGCCTCGCGCAGCGGCTGCTCATCGTGGGGTGTGAGCCGACGAGCGGAAGACTGCTTGTCGAGCGCATCGATAATTTGATCCGATCCCTGGATGTAAATGCCGTCCATGCGCAACACCGGAACGGTTGTATCTGCGACTAGCCCCTTCAAGGCCTTGATATGCAAACCCGGAAGCAAGTTATGGACTTTATAGGGAACACGTTTGTAGTCCAAGGCCCAACGAGCTTTCTCGCAATAGTGCGATATAGGGAACTGATAGAGAATGGCTTGCATGTGCTCCAGCCTCGTCTGTTGGGTAGTTCAACCGAAGCCGCAACGTACCATCGTGGCGCCGCCCTAGGTTGTCTCGCCGGGCAGGGTCGATCCGAGAACCCGCATTGTTTGCTCAGCAATCTCCAGCTCCTCGTCCGTGTGGACGACCAGAAGCTGCACTGCTGAGCGCGCTGACTGGATCTCGTGGACATCGCCGGTCGCCTGTTCATTTAGTCGCGTGTCCATTTGAACGCCGAACTCCTCCAGCCCCTCACAGGCCTTCTGCCGCACAACGGGGGAGTTCTCGCCGATGCCTGCGGTAAACACCAGCGCATCGACTCGCCCCAACACCGCCATGTAGGCACCGATGTATTTCTTGATGCGGTAACAATAGATGTCCAAGGCAAGGCGTGCTCGTTCGTCGCCAGCCGCGCGGCGCCGCAGAATCTCGCGCATGTCGTTCACGCCACACAAACCTTTGAGGCCGCTTTCCCTGTTCAAAAGCCATTCCACTTGGGCTGGGCTCTTGCCCGTTGCTTGCGTGATATAGAAGACCAGCGCTGGGTCGATATCGCCGCAGCGCGTGCCCATCACCAGCCCCTCAAGCGGCGTCATCCCCATTGAAGTGTCGACGCTGCGCCCGGCGGCAATGGCAGTGGCACTGGCGCCGTTGCCAAGATGTAGCGTGATCAAGTTCAGTGCTTCGAGTGGTTGTGCAAGATACTCTGCAGCACGCTTGGCTACGTAGGCGTGCGAGGTGCCGTGGAATCCGTAGCGGCGTACATGGTGCGCGGAATACAGCTCATTTGGCAAGGCGTAGCGATGGGCCTGCGGGGGAATGCTCTGGTGGAAGGCCGTGTCAAAGACGGCGACCTGAGGTACATAGGGGAAGGCTTCCAGACAGAGTTCGACGCCGAGCACATTGGCTGGGTTGTGCAATGGCGCAAGGTGATTTAGCTTCCTGAGCGCCTCCAGCACGGATGTGTCGACGCGGGTTGGCACCCGGAATGTCTCGCCACCGTGCACGATGCGATGGCCGATGGCAGCGACCTCCTTAGTAACACCAGACTCCCGTAGCGCCGCGGCAACTGCCCCCAGTGCAGCGCGGTGGTCCGCCGCGGTGACTTCGCGTTCGAGCCTGTTCATCTCTCCGCCCGGGGAGCGCCACTCGTGCCGCAGTCTGCCACCAGGCTCCCCGATGCGCTCGACGAGACCACTAGTCAGGACCTCGCGGCTGGCCATCTCAAACATCTCATACTTGAGCGAAGAGCTGCCCGAGTTGATGACGAGAACATTCATCGCACACGACCCGTTTGAGCCTGAATCGCAGTGATCGCAACGGTGTTGACGATGTCGGTGACGGTGCATCCCCGACTCAGGTCATTGACAGGTTTGTTCAGCCCCTGCAACACGGGGCCTACTGCCACGGCACCGGCAGACCTCTGCACCGCCTTATAGGTGTTGTTGCCGGTGTTCAGATCGGGAAAGATGAATACCGTTGCGCGTCCGGCAACTTCGCTTCCCGGCAACTTGGTCTTGGCGACGCTGGCGTCGACGGCCGCATCGTACTGGAGCGGACCCTCTATCTTGAGGTCAGGGCGGCGCTCTCGGGCGATACGGGTCGCCTCTCGCACGCGCTCAACATCTTCGCCCTTGCCAGATTCCCCAGTCGAGTAGGACAACATGGCGACGCGCGGATCGACGCCAAAAGTCGCGGCGGTGTCCGCTGACGTGATGGCAATGTCGGCGAGTTGCTCGGCATCAGGATTGGGATTGACTGCGCAGTCACCGTAGACAAGCACTCGGTCGGACAGGCACATGAAAAACACGCTGGAGACAAGAGCGGCGCCGGGTCTGGTTTTGATGAACTCGAACGCGGGGCGAATCGTGTGCTGCGTAGTATGTGCCGAGCCTGAAACCATGCCGTCAGCATGACCGAAATGAACCATCATGGTGCCGAAGTAGCTCACGTCTGCCATCACATCGTACGCCATCTGCTCGGAAATGCCTTTGTGTTTGCGCAGCGTATAGTAGGTTGCAGCGTACTGGTCGCGCTGCTCGGCGCTGGCTGGATCCAAGATTTCGATGCCCTCCAGTTGCAGGCCCAGGTTTTGCGCTTTGGCGCGGACCTCGTCGACATTTCCCAGCAGAGTCAGATCGACAACAGCGCGCAAGCTCAGGATTTCGGCGGCTTGCAAAATGCGCGGCTCGGCTCCCTCAGGCAACACTATGTGTTGACGCTGGGCCTTTGCGCGGTGGACCAAATCATGCTCAAACATCAACGGCGTGACCCGAGTGGAGCGCGTGGTCTCCAGGCGTTTGGCCAAGTCATCCATGTCCATGCTGCGCTCGACCAGTCCCAGCGCAGCCGCAACCTTGCGTTCATTGTCGGCGGTCAAACAGGCTGTAACAGCGCTGGCCCGCATGGCGACAGTGAACGTGTCCTGCGCCACAGCGATGCCAGCAACTGGCGGCCGCTCCAAACCCTCGATCAGTTGGCACAGTTGCGCTGGCAACGGCGCATCGCCGGTGAGCAGCAGGCCGGCGATCTTGGGGAAAGTCTGTGATGGATAGGCAAGGAGGCTAACTGCGATGATATCCGCGCGATCGGTTGGCACTATGACCAGATCCGCCTCAGCAATATGCTCGAGGAACTCGGGCAGATGCATTGCCGCAATCTTAAAACCCTGCACGTCGTGGTTGAGCTCATCGCCGCCGCCCCACATCAGCCTGGCATCGAGGGCGCGCGCAATGTCCGCAACTGTTGGTCGGCCAAGACTGGGTTCTTCGGGTATGACGTAGTGCCAGTGGTCGCTTTGCACTACATCCAAGCGCGCCTTGATCGTGGCGGCATCATGCGATGCGACGCGGTTGACTACGGTTGCCAGTATCTGACAACCACGGGACTCGAGTGACTCCTGAAAAGCAACGGTGGCGTTGACAGCACTTTCGGTGTCGCGGCCATGGCCGCGGACCACCGGCAGGATGACACAGCCGAGATGGTTGGCCAACTCGGCATTGAAGTCGAACTCCAGCGCCGATGGCGCGCGTGAATAGTCGGTGCCCACGCAAAGGATGTGCTCGCAACGTGACTCCAGTTTCTTGAACTCGGCCAGGATGTGCTTGAGCAGGTCCTGATAGCGATCATCGGCGATCAAGGACCGCGCCATCTCACTGCTGCAACCAAAACGCAGGTTGGTATTCGTCTCCAGGCCGTACCGAGCTCCAACGAGTGCGCTCAGAGCGTCACGATCACCGGTTGCTGGTGCCAGGGGGCGGAAGAACCCCACAGCGGCTCCCTGGGTGCACAGCCGATCCATCATGGCAAGGGCGACAATGGATTTGCCACTGCCGGCTTCGGCGCCCGCAATGTAGAGATTCTGTTTCATAGTTACAACGATGTCTGTGCCGGCTCATAGCATAGCGCAGATCGGTCTATCCAAGGGGTGCGGCGACAGGTTTGGGATGTGTGGCGGTGGGTCCAGCGCACGACTCGCTTTTCGCAAATGGCGGCCAGAGCCGATTAGGCACAAACCGCGGTGCCTGAGTCGGGGGCGCGGTCAATGCGTGACTGAACCCGACGGATGTGCTCTGCTCAGGTTGCCTACTTCCCAGTTGCTGTGCTTCAACCACCCGGGCAGTGCCTCGGCACCCAGCGGATGACATATGTGGTAGCCCTGGCCTATGTCGCACCCCATGGACTGCAGCGAGGCGAGCGTGTCCGGATTCTCGACGCCCTCGGCAATGACGCCTTGTCCAAGGTTGTGCGCAAGGTGGATAGTCGAGCGGACTATAGCGAGGCTTTGTTCATTCACCTGAAGATCAGAAACGAAAGACCGATCGATTTTCAGGGTCTGAATCGGGAACCGCCTCAAATAGGCCAATGACGAGTAGCCGGTGCCAAAGTCATCGAGCGTCAATGCCATGCCCCTGTCCGCAATCTCGTGGAGCAGGCTATGGGATCCGTCGGAATCTTGCATGAGTGCCGTCTCCGTGAGTTCAAACTCGACGTCAGATGCCAAGGTCTCATGACGGTGAATGAGCTCATCGAGCTTTGCCATGTAGTGCGGATCAAGAAGGTTGCGCGGAGACAGATTGATGGCTACCGGCAATTTGAGCCCTGCTTCGCGCCACCGCCGTTGCTGGCTCAAAGCTGCATCGATCACCCAGTAGGTCAGAGAGTGAATAGTATCTCCCATCTCAGCCAAGGGGACGAAATCGTTGGGCTCAATCACGCCCAAGCGGGGATGTCGCCAGCGGACGAGTGCCTCAACGCCGACCACGTTCCGCGTTGCGATGGCGATCTTGGGCTGATACTCGAGGAACAACTGTCCTTCGCGAATGGCGCGGGCTAAGTCGGCCATCATTGCGAGTCGTTCCGGTGTATATGGGTCAAAGCTACTATTGTAGATGACTACACCCAGCCCGGAGCGCTTGGCATGATACATGGCGACATCCGCGCAGCGCAACAGCGCATGGCTATCACGTCCGTGCCCAGGGAATAGCGATATGCCAACGCTTGCGCCGATCTCCAAGGAGATGCCGTTGATCACGAAAGGCTTCCTGATCGCGGTGAGAAGCTCCTCCGCCAAGCAATGTGCTGCTTCCGCACTATGGATATCCCGCAACAAGATGGCGAACTCGTCGCCCCCGAGTCGACACACGAGCGCGGACTGTCCCCCGACGATGCTGTGGATACGCGGACCGATTTGTTTCAAGAATTCGTCGCCCGTGTGGTGGCCGAGTGTGTCGTTGATTTCTTTGAATCGGTCGAGGTCCACAAGTAACAAGGCGGCTTGATGAATAACGCCGCCGTGGCCACGCGCGATCTCGTCGAACTCTCGATGCAGGAGGGTGCGGCTTGCCAAAGCCGTAAGTGAATCATGGTGTGCTTGGTGGTCCAGAACTTCGAGGTGGCGTGCATTAGCCAAGGCCAGCGAAATAGTATGGCCGATTGCACGCAGAGTCTCGGTAGTGTGCGAGTTGAGAACCCTGGTCAACGGTTCGGCGAGCACAATGATCCCCAGTAGTTCGCCTTTGGCCACCAACGGCACCAATAAGACCGATCCGGCGTCTAACGCAGCAAGCAGAAAGCTCAGCTCTGCAGCTAGCCCGGTGTCGGGATCACTGTCACCGACTTGCAGCGGTAGTTTGTCCTCCGACAGCGTGACTTGTAGTGAGGCGGGGATGGGCAGGCGTGTAATGGACTCGCGCAGATCGTTGTCGCAACCGTCGGCGGCAAGCAGCTGCAGATGCGCTCGGCCCGAATCGACGACATAGAACATGATTGATCGTGCCACGCCTGTCTCGGCTAGCGTTCGAACGCTGGTACGGGCAATGGATTGCGAGTCAAGCGAGCGATGTAGCCTGTCTGCCAGCCTGTTGACAGAATGCAGCGACTGATTACGTCGCTCGAGTTCCTCGGTTGAGGCGCGCAGGGCGCCTTCGGCGCTCACGCGGGCCGCCACCTGACCCTGATAGCGAACCAGCGCCCGGACCCAGAACATCAGCCCGAAGCCGGTCAGCAATATACCCAGCAGATAGCCGAGGACGAGCTCGACGAACAGGGCGACGTTTGCGAGTCCAGCGTGGTGTTGATCCAATAGGTCTTGGACCTCGAGGGCATCGATCCAGGAGGCAAAGGTTACGAGACCAAATCCAATCAGGAGCAGGTCAAAGCCAAGATGGCGGGGGGTGACGTCGCCGCGGCGGCGGCAGAGCGCGATTGTTATGCCGCTCAGAACGATGGCAATTGTGATCTCGACCGCAGTCTTGAACATTCACGCTTCCTGCATGCACTGTGCCCATGTGTGGACACGCGCGTGAACAAATGAGAACGACTATTGTTTTCAGGTATTAAGGAGCGTAGGCAGTGGATCGCGAGGCGTCAAGGTTGGAGAGCGCTCCTCGGGGGCTGTTGAGCGAGTCGATTTGTGATCGACACTTCCGCCATCTATGTCGAGCCGTAATTCAGTTGCGGGCTGATACAGGGACGGGTAGTGCCAGCCAGAGGTACGTCGTTCGATCAACGCTACTCGAGTCAGCGCGATGCAGCGCATTGGTTTCGCCGCATGGCGCGGGGTGTCGGTCGTTGGAAGACTGGTATCCACTTGCTGCGGTTCGTGGCTGACGGCAGCTCCTGCGACGACGCGGCGGTCGGCGCCCCGTGGCTCATGGCGCCGGTTGCTTCCAGCGATTTGGATCTCATCCGCGCTCGTAGTTGGTTCACGGACTATGGTATGCCGGTTGGGTTGACCGATACGCAGAATGATACACCCTACGACATTGACCACGTCGGCAGCGTCATCGATATAGCTCAAGCATTCGGTGCAACGCCCTATATGTGCATTGACCTAGTGCCCTTGGCGTTGTCGACGGGCGGCACGTGACTACGTGCGGACTGTGATGCCAAGCCCACCAATGCAGTGACGAACAACGCAGCCGCTGACGACGCCGTATTCTCTCAAACGGTGGCGGGGTTAGTGCAACGCGTTGTTGAGGGCAGCGGCGGCGAACCCCGTCGTGCGGTGACCAAATGGAAAGTCTGGAATGAACCTGAACTCGATTATTCGCGGCATCCGGACTTCGATAATGACGGGGTAGGGGCATTCTTTTGTCAGCGGCCTCGGCCACCGCGATCCAATCCCGCGCCCGGTCCGTAGCCGGGGCCACGACCGTAGCCCGGGCCAGGTCCGTTGCCCGGGCCGGGGCCGGGGCCGGGACCAGGACCGTAGCCGGGACCAGGACCGTAGCCGGGACCAGGACCATAGCCGGGACCAGGACCGTAGCCGGGACCAGGACCGTAGCCGGGACCAGGACCGTAGCCGGGACCAGGACCGTAGCCGGGACCCGCGGCACCGCCTCTACCCTGGCCGCGTGGTGGCGGTTGATCGGGAAACGCCATGCCCTGTTGCCGAGCTCGTTCCTGCATGGCGCGGTGATGCTCGGTGCGGATCTGTTCGCACTGCTGTGCCGTCTTGCATTCCTGCATGCGTTGGCGGTGCTGGGCGCGCTCCTGTTCGGTCATGAGCTGGGAACCGTAAATCTGCTCTGGGGCCTGGGCGATCCCGGTACCCCAGGCCAACCCCAAGCACACGAGCGGGATGGCCGTTGCAATGTAGCGTTTCATGCTGCAGCTCCTTGTGGGTGGCGCCCACATCTTGGTCAAGATTCCCGGCCGACAATCCGGTGCACTCGAACTGTTCGGATTCGCGCCCCCAACTTGCTTCGGGTTGGCGCGGTAACCAGGGCTTCGGCGGGCCGTACACAAGCTCTTCGCTTGCGAAGTGATCCTACGAAATTCTAGCCCCCACGGCTGCATCCCACAGTTGGGTGAACTACGTATGGTTGTTCCGGGTGAGCGCGGTTTGGTGGCTGATTCGTGTGAATTGTCCTATTTTGTATAGGGGGACTCAGAAAATTGGGGTTCGAAAACTGTGACTTACGAACTGCCGGCAAGCGTGGCGCCAGTCTTCGGTGAGGACTTCAACCGTAGCGTGCTTGATGCTTTGACCGCGCACATCGCGGTGATAGACCGCAACGGCAGGATCATCGCCGTCAACCAAGCCTGGCAGAATTTTGCCGCCAGCAACGGAGGCGGCGCGATTTGGCAGAAGGGCGTCGGTGCGGACTACCTAGCCCCTTGCCGTGACGCTGCTGCAGCGGGGGATCCATCGGCCGGTGAGGCCGTTGCCGGGATCGAAGCAGTACTGACGGGCACATCCAGAGAGTTCATCTACGAGTATCCGTGTCATTCTCCCTTGCATCAGCGCTGGTTCCTAATGAAGGTTGCGCCGGTGCGTGCTTTTCCTGGCGCAGTGATTGCGCACGAAGACATCACGGCGCGACGGGTCGCCGAGCAGGCGCTGGCGCGTACCCACCAGGGATTGGACGACCAGATCAAGTCCCGCACCGCCGAGCTCGAGGCCGTCAATACAGAGCTAAGAGGCGAAATTGCCAAGCGTGCCCAGATCGAAGCGCAGCTGCGCCAGGCAGCCGCAGCATTCGAAGGCGCCAATGAAGCTATTGTGATCGTAAATGCCGGACGTGAAATTGTGGCGGTGAATGCGGCCCTCACGCGAATTTCGGGCTATGCGCCGGAGGAGGTACTTGGCCGCAACCCGCAGCTTTTCTACGCCCCGCTTCATTCCGAACAATTCCATGACGTAATCTGGGAGACGTTGGCCCACTCCGGCGAGTGGCAGGGCGAGGTTTGGCACAAACGCCGAAATGGTGAAACCTACGCGGCCTGGCAAAGTTTTAGCACCATTAGCGATGAGCACGGCAGGGTAGCGACCTATGTCTGTGTTTTTGCCGACATAAGTGATATCAAGAACGCGGAAGCGCGGCTCGCGGATCTTGCGCACCACGATCAACTGACGGGGCTGGCCAACCGGTTACTGTTCAATGCCCGATTAGAACAAGCATTGGAGCGTGCCGAGCGCCAGGGCAAGAAGGTTGCTCTCCTGTTCCTGGACCTGGATCGGTTCAAGATTCTCAATGACACCTTGGGTCATGGGATAGGCGACAAACTGCTCCAAGCGGTAGCGCAGCGTCTCAAGGGCTGCTTGCGCCGCGAGGATACGGTGGCCCGTCTGGGCGGTGATGAGTTCACCATCCTGCTGGAGAACGTAACCGACACTCAGGATGCAGCACATTTTGCCCGCAAATTGAGCCAGGCGTTGGCGCCCGAGATCGAAGTCGACGGCTATCGCCTGTGCACCTCGGCCAGCATTGGTATCAGTGTCTACCCTGATGATGCCACGCAAGCAGAAGATCTTCTGCGCGCAGCGGATGCGGCCATGTACAGCGCCAAAGAGCAGGGTCGCAAGACCTACCGCTTCTATCGAACGGAACTGACCGAACAGGCATTCGAGCGCTTGGCCATGGAACAGGGATTACGACGAGCCTTGGCGAACGGTCAATTCAGATTGGTGTTTCAACCTCAGTTCACCGCCGCAGACGGTGTCCTCTACGGGATGGAGGCGCTGCTGCGCTGGGACCACCCAGAACGAGGCGTCATCAACCCGGAGCGTTTCATTGGGGTAGCAGAGGAGTCGGGTCTCATTCATGAGATTGGCGAATGGGTGTTGTGTCAGTCGTGCCTGCAGGTGCGCAAGTGGCAGGATGAAGGCCTGGTGGTGCCGCGCCTCGCAATCAACGTTTCAGCTCGCGAGGTCCTGCACGACCATCTGGGCGAACGCATCGCACGGGCGCTGGACCACTCCCGCCTGGATCCCAGCGAGCTGGTCATAGAATTGGAGATTACCGAATCCGTCCTACAACGCTCCGAGGGGACCGTATCAGTCCTTAAGGCTCTGCGCGAGGTAGGTGTACATATCGCGATTGACGATTTCGGCACCGGTTACTCGTCTCTGGCCCAGCTCAAGCAACTCCCGTTGGATGCGCTGAAGATTGATCGTTCTTTCCTCAGAGAACTTGCTACCGACCCCGACAGTCGCGCTATTGTCAGTGCCGTGCTCGCAATGGGACGCTCGTTGCAGCTCAAGGTCATTGCCGAGGGCGTCGAGACGCGCCAACAACTCGACTTCCTAAGCCAGCATGGCTGCGACGCGGTACAGGGTCACCTGCTCAGCCGGCCGCTATCCGCGGAGTCGATGAGAGTGCTCCTAGTCAAGGCTCGCTAACACGCTGTGCGTCATCGGTCCCTGGACGGTACACACGTGCCGGGACGAAATATCGTCTCCAGCCACGGCCGCGAATCAAATCCGTTTCCACAACGCGTCTAGAAGTCGTAACTCAGGCTCAAGATAAGGCGATAATCATCCCGCTCTGGCACCGTGCCGTCAGACTTAGCCTGCGGGTCTTGAATGCGATCCCAGACAAGGGATACATCGAAGTCCAGATCGCCGATCAGGTCCGTGGAGACGGTTGTGACGAAGTGATGTGTATACGTCCCGGCGTCTTCATTGACGACCAGGAAGTCGTATCCCACGATGAGCTCAATCCAATGGCGCAAATCATGGTTATAGGTCGTACCAACACTTAACGCCGGCGTGTCATTGGTGTTGCTGCGCCCGGCTTCTACCGAAACGAATTCT